>Ga0209475_10002327_pt1 | contig 19450 bp, 19 predicted proteins | sample tdDd471_FD_187128 | JGI IMG/M metagenome (GOLD analysis project Ga0209475, IMG submission 187128) | Marine sediment microbial communities from the Atlantic coast under amendment with organic carbon and nitrate - tdDd47.1 (SPAdes)... | ecosystem: Environmental > Aquatic > Marine > Coastal >... | reverse complement strand
GGGCCGCCGTCCTGCTCGGCATCGTCGCCACCTGCCGCGCCATCGGCGTCAACCCCGAGGAGTACATGGCCTGGGCCTTCGAGCGACTCGGAACCCACAAGGCCCGGTTCAACCTCAGCGCTGCCGAGTTCACCCCCGCCGCCTTCAAGCGCCAGCGCCCCACCGCCTGAAGCCGAGGCCGCACGCCCCCGGGACCATCGTGGCACATCTGCACGCCACGTCTTCCCGGCTTGGCTGATCGGTCACTCCCAGCATGACCGGCGGCCTGTGGACAGTGCCGGGGCTGACGGCGCCTGTGAACAGCTTGTGGACGGCCGATGCGCCCGACCACAACCTCCCCACAGTCACCGTGGACAGCCGCTTCGCGCCTGCCCACGAGCCCCTTGGACAACCCTGCGGGTTGCACATACTGCCTACAGGCCCATCGACGGCGACGGGTCTCTCTCCAACTCCAGCTGGCGGTCACCCAGCCCATTCTACGAAGGCAGCATCAGGCCGCCGTGCTGCCTTCATCACCCCGCTGTGACAACAGGCCAAAATAGTTGTCGTCGACCGGACAAAGTAGTTGTCGTTACTCAGTTCGGCTTGTTCGGCTTGCGGTGGGTCTGTTGGTGCTCGCAAGGCGTCGCATCACGTGGAAATCGATTTCCTAAGTCGCGGGCTGAGCCCTGATCCGTCAGTTCCACACCACGCTCACGGTCAGCCCGAGCCAGGAGACGCCGAGCTGCGTCTCGTTCTTGCCGAGGTTTCCCTCGCCGGGCTCTTCGGCTAGGACGAGGATTTGATCTCCCTCGAGGCGTCGGTCCGTGTACTCGACGAGCAGGCCGACGCCCAGGCCCCAGTGCTCGGAGAGGCTCCATTCCTTGCCGATGCGGAAGGAGGCCGAGATGCCGAGCGACGTGTTGACGTCCTCCCAACCGCCGCCGAGCGACAGCCAGCTGGGGCCGACCGAGGTCCCGATGTAGATGCCGGCCGGCACCAGGTAGCCGGTGAAGCCGAGGCGGATGCTGCCCGAGAGCAGGCCACCATCGACGTCTGTCGAAAACCTGTTGTCGGTGGTGTCGAGGTTCCCATTGAAGCTCCAGCAGTTGCTGTAGCTACTTCCTGGCGCAGGCAAGACGAAGCCAGCGAACTCGACCTGCACTGCGACGTCCGGCGCGAAGAAGCCGCCGATGGTCAGCTCCATCGACATGCTCGCGCCGCCCTGATCGGCTTCGACCTTGTGGCGCTCCCGCAGGCCGTCGGCAGCAACCTCGGTGTAGTAGTTGTTAGCGTAGAGGACGCTCCCTCCAACGCCGAGCGTCGCCCGCAGGTAGAGGCCCGTGCGGTCGTAGTCAGTTTGCTCGGAGGCCCGGCTGGCGGTGGGAAGTGCGCCCACGACCAAGAGGATGACGCCCGCGTGCGTGAAGAGACTGAGGAGCTTCAGCATAGCACTGTTCCGTGTTCCAGCGGTGGGTTGCGAAAAACAAAGCCGAGCCAAGAGGTGGTCTTGGCTCGGCCTTGTTCTGCGCGGCTTGTTCAGTAGCCCTTGCGGCTCTTGAGGTCCGCGGCCTGCTGCTTGAGAACGACGAATTCGTCGGCCGTGACGTAGCGGTCCAGCGCCCCCATGACCATCTTGTAGAGGGCTTCGTGCGCCTGACCCCACGCGTTGCGGATCTCCTGCGTGACCGCCTTGCCAGCACAGACCTGGCCGGTCCCCCCGAGATTGATGGGGGGCTGCGTGACGTCGATGCGCTTGACCCAGACCTTCTCGCCGGTCATGGGTTCGTTGGCGATGAGCTGGACGCTCCCGGACGGGGCGATACGGACGTCGCAGCGCACCACCTCGGTCGCCCCGAGCACGCCGTAGTCGACGTCCTTGCGGACGTTCGTGACGTGATAGCCACCGTTGACGTCGAGCTCAGCGTAGAGAACGACATCCGAGCCCCTCTTCTCCGGGAAGGTCATGTCATTGATCGAGTCGAACGGACCGGCCACACTGAAGCCTTTCGTGACGAGCAGTGAGTTGAAGCTGGCCTTGAGCGCGCGCACCATGTTGCGCACGACCTCGTCGTTCTGGTTCTGCTGCCAGTAGGACACACCGTCACCGGTGAACTGCGGGTTGACGAGTCCGATGGTGACGTCGACCTTCGACTCGCTCGCTCTGGCGGCGTAGGTGAAGGACGGCTGGTAGGCTGCGACCTTCTTCGGCTCCTTCTCGCCCTCGCCGAAGAGGAAGGCACAGCCACTCGCCGCGATGGACGCCAGGGTGAGGAACACGAGCAGGGACATCTTGAGCTTCACTTGCTTCACCTCGTTTGATGGGGCTAGTTGGACGGGTTGGACTATTGACCTTCGCAGGCACCGCTCGTCTGGCCGTTGGTCGAGCAGTAGGCGAAGCCGCCGCCCGCCGGCATCGTGCAGTGGCAGCCAGCAGTGGAGCTCTGCGCGCAGTCCTCATAGGGCTCCCAGATGGGATTCCCGTCGTTGTAGCGACAGCCGTGGGCGACATCATTGATGCAGCTGTGCGAGCCCACGACCGAGCAGCGCATCGCCGAGCTGCCACCGGAGGACCCACCGGTACTGCTGTCGCAGGCGGTGACGAGGGACATAGCCAGCACCGTGCTAGCCAAGGCGAGGAGCGTGCGCATCGGGGAGCCTCCAGGGGGAGCGTATGGCGTCGTAACCAATTGCATCTAATACACATTTGATGCATAATGGGGTTGACGCGTCCCCTGCGAACTCTTAGGTTCTGGGCGTGGTCCTTGGAACCAAGAACACTATGGAGAACCTCGTGGGTGCCTTCGCGGGCTACCTCAAGGAGGAGCTGATGCTCCAGCCCCGCACCATCAAGCAGTACAGAGCCGTCCTCGACGAGTTCAGCGCCTTCGTAGGACGCGAGCTCACCGACGCCGGCGTTCATCTCGAGCGGATCACGACAGTGAAGCTGCGCGAGTTCTTGCGCCATCGTGTGAACGATGACGACGAGCCTTCGCGCTCCCGCTGGAACCTGCGGCTGGCCGCCCTGCGGTCGTTCTACGACTACCTCTACAAGCGCGAGCTCATCGAGGCCAACCCGGCTCGCCGCGTCTCAAGACAGCGCGAGCAGCCCCGCGAGAAGCGTCCCCTATCTTTCGACGAGATGCTAGCGCTCGTGGACGCCGCAGCTGGCGACGACGAGCCGTACCGCGTGCGCAACCAGGCCATCATCCAGGTCCTCTTCCACTCGGCTCTGCGCGTGGCTGAGCTCGTGTCGCTCAACGTCGACCAGGTCGACGTCGTCAACCACGTCTTCCGCGACGTCAGGACCAAGGGGAACAAGACCAGGACGGTCGACTTCAACGACGTCAGCTCCGAAGCCCTCGAGGGCTACCTCGAGGAGCGTCGGTGTGTAGACACCGATGACCAGGCCCTCTTCCTCTCGAACCGGAAGCGGCGCATCAGCATCCGGGCGGTTCAAGACATCGTCGGCCGTACCGCGGCGCGCGCCGGCATCGCCAGGCCGGTCAGCCCCCACGTCCTGCGCCACACCCACGCCAGCGAGCAGGCGGCTGCAGGCACGCCTCTGCCCGTCATCCAGCGCATCCTCGGTCACGGCTCGATCATGACCACGCAGCGCTACGTGCACGTTTCCGGGCATCAACGCCGAGAGGCGGTTGACGAGCTCAGCGAAAAGTGGAAGAAGAAACGTCGGGAGACGGGCGACGAGAAGCCCTGACCCCGAAAGACTGCGTCTAATGTGTATTGGGCGCACAGATCCAGGATCGTTGCAGGGCGCGGGCCTAGACTTGGATGCGTGTGCGTCGCCCGACTTCCATCATCACGATGGACTCAATCGTGTCCGCTATGGCAGAGATTGACTGCGAAGCGTCGACTGTATGCCAAATATCGGACGTTACGGCTTGATCCAGGTAGTTCTGGCGGACAGTACGCAACACCTCAGTTCGTTGCTCGAACGTGTCAGGCGGTTCGTTGGCACGCAACGCCCCAGTCTCAATGGATATATCAAGCAGGAAAATCAGATCCGGAGGCCGACACAGTGACTCAAGGTTGCGAAGCCATTCAACGGGAAGGCCGAAAGCCGAACCATAAGCTAGTTCACTTGGTGAGTAGCGGTCGCAGAGCAGGAGAGCACCATCATCCTTGTATTGGTTCTCTATCGCCTCGCGCTGCTCAAGGCGATTTGCTGTAAACAGCGCCATGAGAGCTGCGATGTCTAGAGGTACCTTGCCATCAAGTACGCGCCGAATCAGTTCTCCTGTTGGCAGCGTATCATCCGGCGATCTGAACCTGGACACGCTCAATCCGTTCTTGCGGAATCGCTTGCCTAGAATCTCAGCTTGAGTCGTCTTGCCAGCGTTGTCAATTCCCTCGAGACAGACAAGCAGTCCCATTGGTATTACCTCGCTGAAATCTCGGCATCGTCCTGACTTGCAGAGACGTCGTCCGCGCCGAGGAGCTGGTTGAGGAGCAGAACGACTGCGTCGTGGTTTCTGTATTCCGTAGTGACCCCGATTTGTCGTGCCAGCGATTCTCGGTCGAACGCCGCCCCTGCGCGGAGATCAAGAGATTCCACGAGGAGCTTGCGGCACTCAATACTCTGCGAAGCGAGCCACCAATCCTCAAATTCCGTTCGTCCAGCACCCAACAGCGTCCTGACGCTGTTCAGAGAATACCGTGGTTCGCTGCGCCGAGCTTCTCGTATGTGCTCATCAAGGTAGTCGAAGACCGTACCGTCACTCGCCTCCCACAGAGCGTCGAATCGCTCCCTCAGCGCAAGCCCCAGCATTCTGCTCTCAAATATGGCACTTACGCTCGTCGGAGCCTCACCGACGATCTTGTCAGACAGCTGCTCGGCTATTCCGAGAATAACTCGATCGGATAGTTTGCCTTCTGTGCTGCTCTCCACGTCGGCAACAACGAATCGTAGCTGGCTCTCGTTCAGTACGTTCGAGACCCTTAGCTCAACGCTGGATCTCCGAAGCAGCTCAATCGCGCCAGACAGCGCGGCCGGGCGTCTCGCTACGATTCCACGGTGGCGGTAGGGGACTTGCCCTTCTCGTACCTTCACCGCCTCGAGGATCATCCGCTGTCCTTCGCTCTTCGAACTGCGTTCCATCGATGCCGTTGTAAACACTACATCCGAGTGCGCCAATCGGATCGCTTGGTGGATCTCTCGCAAATAGTTGGTGCGCCCGAGAGCGTATCGGAATGCTCGGAGCGCCTGCGTTGTCTCTTCGCGCTCCTCAGCCTCCTTTCTTAGGATGCTCATCGTTGCTTCACGCTCGTGCGCTTCACGCTTCATCATCCAGAGCACGTAGAGTTCCACGAGCAAGAGGCCCCCAAGTACGCCGTACTTGAAGGCCTCGCCGGTCGTCTCAAACGGAATGACTGCAACGCACACCACGATCGACGTCGCCACGAGCGTCAACCATACGACCACAGGGTGTGCGGCGATCCAAGCCAAGAACCTCTGACGCAGTGTCGAAATCACCTTCGTCCCTCGGTCTTCGTGTAGGCCTCCGTCAGGCTCACAATCCTGCCGTCCTCGACGCATCGTAGCCACATGAGCCCGTGCAGTTCGTATTCGCAGTGTCTCGTTAGGCTATGGAATCCCGCTCTCCACTCTAGGAAGATACTGTCTGATATCGCCATCCAGGACTCGGTGCGTGTCCAAACATTGGCCTGCCTCGACTTGTTTCGTGACCAGTAGGATTCAATCTCGTCGATGCCTTTGAGATCACGAACACCGATGATCCGATAGGTCGCGTCTGCCGTGAACAACGCACGGAGTCTTCTGAGATCGTGGGTTCGCCATGTCTCGAAGTAGCTTGCTATTGTCGGGTGGTTATCCAATCGGATGCCAGATACTGATACTCGACTTTGGAGGGTAGGAGAGGTTGCAGGTCTCTCCGAGGCTTGAGACGTCCACCTGAATTCGGTGGCCAGGATCGGCAAAGGCGCAGAAGCTCTTTGACTCCAACACGGTATCGCGGTCTTGCGCGCGTTGGTAGATCAAAGTGTAATTCGAGTCTGGCGTCCGGAGTGCACTCTGAAATGCCTGCCGAACTTGTGCTCGTTCTGATGATGACACGAGTTCGTCCAAGATGTAGCTTCCAACGACTAGATCCGCATCATTGACGAATCGACGGAGTCCTGGGAGGATTCCATCCTGGTAGAATTGTACACACGCGTTTGGGAATGCCTCACGAACCCAAGGAAGGGCAATCAGCCTGAATAGCCGGAGCTGCGCATCAGAGCGATCTATCACTGATATGACTATATCAGCATCGGAACGCAGGCCAACCTCACGTAGTGCTGCCAGCGTGCCAACAGTTGATGCACCGGAGCCGGCCCCAGCATCGACTAGATGGAACGGACGATCCTTTGCCGCACACAGCGATGGGATTGCCGTAATGACGGCGTACTTCGATCGTACCGCGTTCGCGACAAAGTACAGGTACGCAAAAGCGGCTGCATGGCGGCCGTAGCTTGGTGTGTCCTGAGAGGAGATCAGACCGAGCGTCTCCCTAACGACCTCGTCTGAGAGTCGGCCTCCGACGACTTCGTGATTGAGAACCCTCATGAGCCGACTGAGAAGGGGATCGGAGTGGGACTCGATCGCATGGTAGGGGGGGAAATGCATAGGTTGAGAAATTGGGGTTACTCCTTGAGTATAACATCCACGATAGAACTAGGCAATGGTTGCCGCGGGGCGCAACTGCTACTTGGGAGGTCAGTCTCCCGGACGGTGACAGCAACGTGACCATCCGAGAGCCTCTTGAACCAGCCTGCCTGCGCTACCATGAGGTAGAGTTCTGTTGTCCCTGTTCCTGGGGGGAGCGCTGCGAAGTGCGTGGACCGAAACTCCTCGAGACTACTTACAAATGCTCCATATGAGGGATACTGTCCTTCGATACCGGCCAGAGCTGAAACCAGATTCCTACTCATCGACTTTCCCCATTAAGCAATCAAGAGCAATCTGACGCTGTGCCTCTTGGTCCTGGAACTCGGTCATCGCAAAAACGTGCAGAGGCAATTCCTCGTCAATCGCCTTAGCAAGGCTTCGCACAAGCGGGGACAGAGCGGTCAGGGGCTCAAGTCCGCTGTTGGTGCGAACCCGGAACCGGCTTGTTGGGGAGCCTTTGCGCGGTCGCGACGGGTCAATCCGGTAGCTGCGGAATGTGTGAGAGGCGACGAGCATCTGTCGGTCGCGAAGCTCATCGTGAGCCGAGCGAAGACGCGCACTTGAACCTATTCGGAGAGTTCCCGAGAAACGTCTTCCTAACTCCTTCCTGAGGCCCGACGAAAGATCGCCCTTTCGCTTCCACAAGCTCCGAAGCGTTGGTGCTCGTCGGAGAATCACATCCTTGCAGGCGGAGTGTAGAGAGTCGCGTGTTGGTGTGTCTGCGATCACTCTGCGCCAATTCGCGTCGTCAAACTCAGAGAACATAGAAAGCGCTTCCTCAGATGAGGGGGCGTCGAGCGACTCCCCGAGCAGAATCTGTCTGATTAGACGCAATATTTCAGCACCATCACTAGTCTCGAGGGACAGCTGTGATGCGTACCGGAATGCTGCGGCCACTTGCGAGACCTTATGGTGACGGGCGAGGTTCAGGTGACTCCGATACCGAGAAATGAAGTAGCTCTCAAGCGCGGTCAGACCGCGTTCGTCTACTATTGTCTCGTAGCCTCGATCGTTTTCACAAACTACGCTGACAGTTGAGAGCAAGCGCTCGATATCGTAGGATGCGAATACGAAACCCAGCGCTCGCGCATCTCGAAGTAAGTAGTCTAAGCGATCTGCGTCCAATTCGCCGTCGATTAGTGAATGCAACCAGCCGAGAACTGTCGCGCGACTCTCATCAGCTTGCGGCTTGTGCGCATCTAGAATGTCGACAGCGAGCCGATAAACAGCCTGAACGATTGGGGACGCGGCTTGGCGGTTCACGCAATGCCGAAACACCATATGCGCGAGCCGATGTCCTAGGACTTCGTGAGGCGCAAAACTACTCTGAATGAGGCTGCGAAAGTCCTTTCGAGTCCCTCGTGGTTGTGTCTTCAGATGCTCTTCAAGAGCGATCTCGAAATCGTGACTGTAGGGGAGATGACCGAGATCGTGAAAAAGGGCCGCAAGCCGTAGCCCGGCCTCCCCGTATACCAGCACGCGATGGGCCCACAGCGTGTCCTCGCGGTTGCGAGAGAGAAAGAGCGGCGCACGTTGGGCTGCCAGACCTCCGTCCCATTCACGCGCGAACAGAAGTGCGTCTAGTTCCTTGAGTTCACGAAACTCGGAGCCTTGAATCCTAGAAGCTAATGTGTCGAGTACCTTGTCGAGAACGTCCCGCTCCGCGTTCTCCAAACACCTTACAAATAGCGTGGATGCGAGGTGCATCGTGCCAAGGCTGTGGGCGAAACGCGATGTTCGGGCTTCAGGGTAAATGAGGTCGGCAACGCCAGTCTGGTTCACGCGCCGAAGGCGTTGCGTGATTGGATGATCGACGACAATCCGCTCGTGTGGCGCGATCTGGAGGTAGCCATGGACGGGATCGCGAATGAAGAAGGGCTTTCGGGGGTGTGCTGTCACGTGGGCTCCGCCATTGATGCACCTTGGCCGAACTGAGCGTAGTTCCTCCACGTCGTGGTGGCAACATCCCCCGGACGGCGGGGCAAGTGACCGGATAGTGAATTCAGAAAATAGTAACAGTCCCAGACTAGCTGTTTCGGGTACCGAATCTCTCGTTAGCCTGAAAACGTTGGGGTCGTCGGGAAGCACACCTTGAGAGGTGTGCTTCCCGACCGAAGGTTTATCTTGCGAGCGTGAAAGGAGCGTCGCACGTCTGACACCGGATCTCGGTCTCCGCCATGGTCTTCTTCGACACACGGATGATGTAGCCGCAGGCACATGTGGCCTTGCGACTCCGCGAACTCGGGGTGGAGTTGTCGTTGGCGTTCCCTCCTTTCGGTGTTGAACCACCGACTTTGGTGATGCCGGCCCAGGACCGGCGATGGACGATGACCTGCCTGAGCTTGCCTGCGACCTCCGCGTAGCGGTCGGTCGCGGTCTGGCTCATTCTGGTCAGGGCGAAGCCGTAGTGCTTCACCTGCGTCACCTCGAGGCCGAGCTCCTCGGCTGCAGCCTTGAACTTCGTGTTGTGGTACTGGCTGCGTGAGCAGTCGTGGATACCGCGGGTGAAGTTCAGGGCGTGGGCCGCCTCATGGATCAGGGTCTCGATGACCTCGACCGGATCGCGGTTGAGGTACTCGGCGACCACGACGACCTCGTGGAGGTAGCCGGTGCCATCCTGGCGAGCTGTCCAGCGCAGCGGGGCGAAGTGTCCGAGGACACGACGTCGCTGCGCCGGCGCGGGCAGCAGGACGACCTCGGGCACCTCGGGATGGTGCCGTCGGATCTCCTGCCAGACGTCGTAGAGAGCGTGGATGAGCTGGAGGCCGGGGTCACCGGCCGTGTTATCAGTCGTCAAGGTGTTCTCCTTGTCGGTGTTGAAACACCCACGACTCTCTGGACCCACCGCAGGCCCACGAGTCGTGGGTGCGGTTGGGGGCCCTGTGTCGGGCTCTACTCGAGGCGGAACTCGAGCTCGGTGATGCCGAGCGCGCGCACGCCGTTGACGAGCCAGCGCAGAGCGCGGGGCTCGAGGTCGTCAGGCTCAAGACCATCGGGGAGGCGGACGAGACGGACCGTGGTCCGCTCGCCGAGCTTCTCCTTCAGGGTCTCGGCGCCCTTGCGCCCGGGAGCGTCGCCGTCGTAGAGGACGATGACGTCGCGGGCCTGCGCCAAGAACTCGAGCTGCTGGTTTGAGACCTCACAGCCCATCGTCGCTACGACGCCGGAGATACCAGCCTCGTGAAGCTTCATCACAGAGAAGAAGCCCTCGACAACTACAACGCCATCATCAGATGCCGTGGTAGTGGCCTCATGCCAGCCGTAGAGCACGAGCTCCTTGCGGAAGCCGCTTGGAAACTTGTACTTGCCGTGCTCGCGGATGTCTTGAGGCTTGAGGCGTCGCCCGGCGTAGGCGACCAACGCCCCGTTCTCGTCCTTGATGGGGATGGCGATCATCCCACGCAGGATGCCCTTGGAGCAGTAGCCAACGCCGAAGTGGGCAATGGACTCCTCCGTAAGCCTTCTGTCTTGGACAAGGTGCGGGTGGTCGCCACGCAGCTTGAGGTTGACGTTGAGCGGCGGATTGGGCCGCTCGTCGGTCTCGCTCTCGTGTGGCGCTTGCGTTGGCTTTCCATCGTCCTCGACCGACTTGCGCCTGGTTGGTGCAGCCGAGGTCTCGGAGCCGAGGAAGTGGGCTTGAAGTCGAAGGGCAGCCTCACGGATGGAGATGCCCTCGCGCTTGGCGACGAAGTCGATCTGGTTGCCGCCGCCCTGGCAGCCGGTGAAGCAGTGCCAGACGTTCCGAGACAACTCCGCGTGGAAGGCCCGCGGGGAGTCGCCGCCGTGAACGGGACAGGGGCCGGTGAGCCGCTGCCCTTTGCGCTTGAGGCCCGTGAGGCCGTAGTAGTCGAAGATGACCTGCTCAAGGGAAACCCGAGCGCGGATCTCCGCGAAGTTGACCCAGTCAGTCATAGGCTTGGGGCTTAGACGAGGCCGAGCTTGACCAAGGGGCTTGTCACCGTCCCACGGGCTTTGCAGCCGGAGTGACAGTTGTAAGCCTTGGCATCGGGTTCGACCTGGTAGTAGGCACCGCACTCGTCGCAGACGGCGTCAACGACGTCGTCGTAGACGAAGCGGGCGATGTCGCCGACAGTGAAGCCGTCGATAGCCTCAGCGTCGGGGTTCGTCCAATCAATCATGGTGGTTCTCCACAGATGTAGTGGTGACCACCGAGATCACTCGGTGGGGACGGGATGTCCGTCCCCCCTGAGCGCAGACCGGCACCTGGTCATGCACGGGCCTGCGACCTTGTCCGCGGACCAGCGTCGGCACAGGGCTCAGACCGGAGTGAGTAACCGGTGTGTCTCAGGGGGCACGGGCCGTTCTCGTCATCGAGAACGGCGATGCCGCGTCTTGCCTCAGCTCCCGAGGCGCAGTGCGTCTTCGACCGAGCCACGCGGCTTGGCGAAGCGCTGCCGCGAGAGCTCGGTGATCTGCTCCACAACTTCGGCAGCATCGGCCGGCGGTCTTCGCGGCGGCAGTGTCTGGGCCGCGAAGGGTTCGCTCGCCGTCCCCTCGATGAGGAGCTTGAGCGCCACGTGGTGGTTGGGCAGGCGGCTCAAGTCGCCGTGTGAGTAGGGCGGGAAGAACTCTGGCTCGAGCTTCTGGGCGTCGAGAGCCCCGAGGCGGAACAACACGGTGGTGCCGATGTTGCCCAAGACGGCGTCTTGCAGCCAGTGAGGCAGCTGACCCAGGTACTGATGGGCCAGCACGAGCCCCAGGCCGAACTTGCGCGCTTCGGAGAGCACGGTGGGCAGGGCGTCGGAGACGAAATGCTGAAACTCGTCGACGTAGAGAGTGAACCCAGGTGCACCGGGACCGCGGGCGAGTGCGGCGTGGGTGAGCGACGAGACGAGCAGTCCTCCGAGAAGATGACTGACGTCTTCGCCGACCTGTCCAGCCGGGAGCTTGGCCAGGAGGATGCCGCGCCGCTTCATGAGCTCGCCCAAGTCAACGCGCGAGCGGACTTGGCCGACGATGTGACGGGCGACGCGCTGGGTGACGAAGGCGCCGAGCTTGTTCAGGACCGGCGAGAGAATCTCGCGCTGTAGGCTCTTGCTGTAGCCCGGGAACTCGTCTTCCCAGTAGGCGCGAACAAGCGGGTCCTTGACCTGCTCCAGCACCTTGGTGCGGACGCTCTCGCCCGCGAGGAAGCGGTACAAGAGGAGGAGCGTGGCTTCGGGACTCTCGGCGACAGCCAGGATTCCGAGGCGTAGCACATGCTCCAGGCGTGGCCCCCAAGAATCGCTCCATTGGTGTTTGAACACCGAAACGAGCTGGGAGGCCAGGAGCCCCGTGTTCGCTATCTGGCGTCGTCCCTGGCGGAAGACATTGAACGAGATCGGGAAAGCCTCGTCCTCAGGTGCGAAGAGGAGGACGTCAGCGCGGCGCGCCGCAGGAACAAACGGCAGAACCGCTTCCACCAGGTCGCCGTGCGGGTCGAGGAGTGCGAGGCCCGTACCTTGCTCGAGGTCCTGGATGACCATCGAGGCGATGAGGGTCGACTTGCCCGTGCCCGTCTTGCCCAGGAGGTAGGTGTGCCGTAGGCGATCTTGCGGCCGGATGCCGAAGCGCTTGCGTTGCCCGCGGAAGGCCGTCTCACCAAGGATGACGAGCGGCAGGGGCGGCGCGGTGCCGGAGCCGGGTGGAAATCGATTTCCGACCCGTGAGCGAAGTGATGGTAGAGGTGAATCGTGAGCTTCATACATGCAGTTGGGGGTTGACCCCGAGCACAACGTGCAGCGCGTGCCCGGGGATGAGTGAGTGGTGGCAGAGCTCGCTTTCGACCTACGCGAGCAAGCTCTGGCGCTCGCCAGCGGCGTCGGTCCACATCGCCTCGAGGGCGTCTTCTGGTGTGAGCGAGGACTCGGGCGTACCGCCGCGGTCCCATTGCTCGTAGGCACCGAACCAGAAGAGCTGCCGGCCGTGCTCGAGCTTCATTGCGAGCTGGCGCAGGTTCTCGGCGCGGTCGGGCGATGTTGTCAGGAAGAGCACAGCGCGCAGGCGCTCGTGCCCGAAGGTCTCGGCGAAGTAGCCGGAACGCAGGAGGCGCAGGTACAGAGCCATCTTCGTGGCGATGCCCTTGTTGCCGCTTCTGACGTCGGCGCGCACGACCTCGAGGTGGAAGGTGCGGCGATTGCCTCCGTCACGGTCGGAGAACGTCACGGCGCTGTCGCTGACGAGAAACGGTCGGCGTGGTCCGGCCGGAGAGCCCCGTTGACGCAACTTGCGCCACAGGACGGGCTCTGGCTCGGTTGAGACCAGGACGGCCTCTGTGCGGCCACGCAGGGCCGCTATGAGCGAGGTCAGGAAGTCGGCGGTGACGAGCTCGTGTTCGAGCCGCGCATGGTAGGCGGTCGTGGACGGGATGCCGCGACGAACGACTTGCACTGGAAGTGCGAGGTCGCCGGCAACAACGTCGACGCCGGCCGGACCGAGCACGTAGAGCGGTCGTTTCCCTGGGTGGTGGTCGTCGTGCCACGGCAACGGGCGCCAGTAGCGGTCCAGGAGACGATTCTCCCACAGTCGCCGCAAGCGTCGTTGGGTGGCGTTGAGTGAGGCTGCTGCGAAGTGCAGGCGCCTCAGATGCTCCGCTGAAAGGAAGCGATGGCGGAAGACCGAGACAAGGACCGCGCGATCGCGCGGCGTCAGTTCGAGGGGTCGCGGTGTCGTTGGCCGAACGAAGCGGCTTCGTGAGTTGGTTGGAGGTGACATGAGGACTGGATTGGTTTCTCTTTGTAGCCGTTGCTCGGGGTAACCGTGGGTCTGGCCCGTGCTTGTCACGTGGCCATGACAACTTTCGGTCTACTCGAGGAAGGCGGTGAGGTTGCAGGACCGGCAAGCGGCACGAGCTTCAGCCCGTTTGCAGTTCGCCGGTTGGGCCCCCGATGTTGTCGCCGGGCGCCGAGCGCTAGCGAGGTCGCTTGAAGGCGACTGCTCGGGGTAGCCCGCCCGCACCGTCGGTGAGCCGGAGGCCCCGACTTTCGCTCTCGTCGTAGTGGAGTCGACGGACCTACGTGGACGCCGGTAACGACACTTCCGATCGAGAGAGAAAGTCGGGGACGAAGTCCCCGGCGGCGCGGTTCAAGTTCATCCGTTAGGTTAGCCAGTTCTTGCCCGTTCGCCCTTCAAGTGACCCTACAACTGCTTAGAGTTGAAGGGTCAGAGGACGGGCTGGGTGGCGTTGCCTAGTCCTCCGCAGGTAGGCTGCGGAGGCGGTACTGGCTCTGCCAGCGACGGTTCGGATGAGGACGGCGTTCGATGTTGTAGCCGTAGCGAACGAGCATGAACTTGGTGGCGGCGAAGGTGTGGCCGACGCGACGCACGAGCTCCTTGGTGGAGTGCCAGTCGCCGTCGGCGAGGACTCCGAGGAGCTTCTCGGCGCGAGTTGGTCGGCCGTCAGATGTTGGGAAAGTCATAGATGATGGGTTAGTGTTTCGAGGTCCGGCGAGTGGTTGCCGGACGAGCCCAAGATCAGCCTGGTGGCTGGTCTCGCTCACGTCGCCGCTTGATGGCGTTCTCGGCCTGCCAAGAGAGGGATGGGTAGACCGACCGCAGTCGAACATCGAAGAGTACGAGCAGCCGAAACAGGATGCGCGGTCCCGGGAAACGCAGACCGCGTTCGATGTGGCTGTAGTACTTGGTGTTCAGGTGCCCGAGGTAGCGGGCAACCTGGCGTTGTGTCAGTCCCCGGAGCTGTCGGACGGCTTTCCACTGGTTGGGATAGCGGACCGGCGAGCTCCGAGTGTCCCTCCTTGGTTGGGGCATAGAGCTTGGTGTGGGTTAGTGAGCTTGAGCGCGTTTCGCGTTGCATGCTATAATTATACAACGCTGGCCTGAATGCGCTCACTCTGGCGACTTGGCGGTCTCTCCACGACTGCACGCACTTGGGCGTGCTCGACCTTTGGCGTCGGGAGGCTGCTCAAGGTCAGAGAAGGCTAGGTATAGCGTAGCAACCCCGTAGATTCAGCGGGAGGGTCATATCTGACCCCCTTCGACGTGACGACAGTCGAAGGGGATCAGAAGTCACCCTCCTCGGGCTGGAAGTACTTTGGTAGTCTCAAAGGGTATGAAAAACCCACGAGACATCCCACCAGACAACCTACCAGTCGTTGAGGACGAGGCCCACGAGGTCCTCTTTTCGCGACGCCCTGAGACGGACGTCGGTATTGCTACACCGACAGCTGACTCTGGGTACCAAGTCAGCAAGCGAGGCCAGGAGAAGATTGGTCGCTTGCTCAAGGAGCACTGCCGCCTCGACATCGCTGTCGACAGCCGCGAGATGAAGAACATGGTCGAGAACCTCATGAGCGCCTACCTGTTCCTGCTTCGGCTCGCCGCGCAGCAACAACAACGTCACGACCGGAGGGATGACGGAGAAGATTCTTAACTACACAGTCTATGGAAAAACGCTACATCATGTACCTGCGCAAGTCGACGGAGTCGGACGACCGCCAGCAGCTCTCCATCCCTGCGCAAGAAGACGCACTTCAGCGTCTCGTTGCAGACATGAACCTCGTGCTCCACGGCGACCCGATACGCGAGTCGCAGTCGGCCAAGCGCCCGGGTCGCCCTGGCTTCGACCAGATGATGGCCGCGGTCGAGACCGGCGAGGTGCACGGCATCGTTTGTTGGCACCTTGACCGTCTCGCTCGCAACTTGCTCGATGCCGCGCGCGTCGTCACCGCGCTCGAGAACGGTCTCATGCACGAGATCGTCACGCCACACGGCCGCTTCACCTCGACGCCCGAGTTGAAGTTCCTCATGACGATCAACTTCGGGATGGCGAGCAAGTACAGCGACGACCTGTCGGTGAACATCAAGCGCGGGAACGAGGCCGCGCTCAAACGCGGACGCTGGCCGAGCAAGCCGAAAACTGGCTACATAAGAGACCCGAAGACCGGCGACATCCTGCCAGATCCCGAACGCTTCGAGCTCGTCCAGAAGATGTGGAGGCTCCGCTTGTCCGGGATGCCCGTCACCGACATCGTCGATCTGGCCAACAACCAGTGGGGCTTTCGCACGTCTCGTCGTGGCAAGAGTGGGGGCGGTCCGCTCTCTACGACCCAAGCCTACGTCATGTTCAGCGAGCCCTTCTACGCCGGCGTGATGCGCTTCAAAGGGAAGACCTACGAGGGTAACCACGTGCCGATGGTGACCTGGAGCGAGTACGAGGATGTCCAAGCGCTGTCTCGTCAACACCTTGCCAGGCCTAAGACCGTCGGACTACCGTATCGTGGGCTCATGCGCTGTGGTGCGTGCGGCGCGGGCGTGACCGGAGAGAAGAAGACGCAGCGACATGGGCACAAGTACGTCTACTACCACTGCGCCACGAAGGGGCAGCACGGCAAGTACTGCCCGGAGAAGTCCATCGAACAGCGCGAACTCGAGCGACAGTTCGTCGCCTTCCTCGAGTCTCTTGAGGTTCCCGAGGCCCTGCTCAACGCCATGAACGAGGAGGCACCTCGCATGGACAAGCTCGAGTCGGCCGACGTCGCAGAGCAAGACGCTCGCCTCGAGGGCCTCGTCAACGCTTCGATGAAGCGGGTTGATCGGCTGCGACGTCTGTGCGCTGACGACGTCATCACGACCGAGGCGTTTGTGCAAGACCGCGAGGCCGAGCTCGCCGCTCAGCGCCGGCATCGCGAAAAACAAAAAACGCTCCGGAGAACCGGGCGTTTCGAACCTCTGATGAGGGACCTTTCTTTCGTCAACAGAGCGAAATCTGTCTTCGAGCGTGCCGGCGCTGACGATCGCCGAGGAGTCGTTAGAAAGCTGGTTTCGAACCTCACCTTAGAGGGCCAAAAACTGCTAATCTTAGCCAAGCAACCGTTCGCTCGACTGGCCGAAATTGCTTCCAACCCCGCTAGGTGGAGCAAACGCAGCGATGTTCGAAAACTGCTGCTAGAATGCGCGCATTATAGCTCGGGATCTAGCGATATGTCAAGGCCCTCTGGCTTCAATCGAGGCCCTGCCCCAGGTGAAGCTGGTCTCGGCGTTCTGGGAGTTGACGATGACGACCTATGAACTGAAGTGTTGTCCCCCCTCTTAGAGGGACTCGGCGGGCATGCTGGGCTTGACGTCCACGTGGTAGCGGCGTAATTGAATCGACTGTTCCGATTGTGTAGCATTGCCCCACCGAGCGAGACCATGTCCTCAACTGCGTCAGCCCAAGAACTTGACAAGAACAAGGAAGCAACTGGATCTGTCCTCGGCATGGGAGAAACCCCTGGATGGGGATCGATGTCGATGCGGCAGCAGATTCATCATGTACGCTTCACTGAGTTTGGGGATGCTGACATCTCCGTACAATGCGGAGAGGTGCGAACAGCGAGTCCGCTCTCCCACATTGATACGTTGTACGTATGTGATGTGGGGCAGTTTGGAAGCTGCAGGGCTACCTCGCACCCGTCACGCACCGATGTCGGAGTAACGATAGAGAAGGTAGATTCCCCCGAGGCAGATGTTGGGCGCCATCTCGTTCCTCTAGCCGACGACATCTCACAAGGATACAGGATCAGCTTTGTTGAGGAGCCTGAGAGTACGCCAACAGTCCTCCGGCCTGGCGATGAGCCGATCACGTTCTCGTTCAACGTACAGATAATCAACGGATTTGCGCTCGACGTACGAGAGATGGCTGCGCGCCACAGATTCGTCCGGCGTCGTGGACAGAACGGGAGTTCACCGTTCGACAACGATCTGAGGAAGTTTGAAAGACGGGACGCTTGGTCTCAGACCATACGCGGCAACACCGAGATGGCCGTCCTGTGGATCACGTTTCCGAGTGAGAGATTTCTCGTTGCAGACGGCTACAAGGTAGCCGTCGTCGACGCGGGAGGACTTCCGATCACGGGCCAGACCGCGCGGCGGCAACTGTTTCGGGCGGAACGAGATATTGGCTTCTTCGTGTTCGGCGCTCGGAACGGCTGGCAGATTTCGATCTCGTGGGAGCCGCCGGAGCCAGAGCCGACTCCGTCCCGATTGGCTCAACTGTTTCATGAACGACTAGCGCCTGCGATAGCCGATCCGCGTACTCGAGACCTGAGAAGAAAGAGGGGACGAGTCCGCCAGGCGATAAACAAGTACGAGCGGTTCTGGGCAAAGGAGTTGGATGAGGAGGACCTTGACGTCAGCGTCTCAACCTACTCTCGTGTCGAAGGTCGTTTGATTCCTATCCATGCCGACGAAACCCTTCCAGAACACGAGTTTGCGATCGGAGAGGGAATCGCTGGTAGGCTATTCAAGACAGGGCATGACTTGCTCTTCTGGCGCTCGGACGACCGAACCGAGCCGCAGCACAGCTGGTACCTGGGCATCCCAGGCTACGAGTGCGCTGTTCTTGTGTGCGTGGCCGTCTACTGCGGCGAGACAGTTGAAGGTTCCATCGTTGCAATCGTATCACTGAGCTCGAATTCGCTGGGCGGCGGGTTGGCTGAGATCTCCTCGAGTCAAACTGACCGCTCTGTGCGGGAGGAGAGGATAAAGAGCCTTCATGGGCAGTGTCGGAGTCTCGTCTTGACGGAGGTTGGCGAGATCGTTGGATGGCGTCCATCCCAGCAGGTCGCCGTGCCGCACGCTCCTGTTGAGCAGGCTGCGCACAAGCCCGGACAGGCTAGCGCAGGGCAGGGCACGTGGAGAAGAATCCTGTCAGGCGGTCTAATCGCGGCTGTGGTGGCGCTGGTCGTCGCGTCATTCGTCTTCGATTGGTTTGAGCTGACGCTTCGGCTCCAGGTAGCGGCGGTTCTAGTCTCTGGTGGACTCACCTTCGCCGTTTTCATATGGCTTACGGGAGACATCTTTCGGCGGATTGCCTGGAGCACTGCAACGGCACTTGCCGCTGTCGCCGGCGCAGACCGGCTTGTACCGATCGTGTTGACGCTCGTTAGTCCAAACGTTGAGACGTTGCAGCCAGTGAGTGATGCCTGGTTCGTGATGATCGGTCTGGTATGCATCGCATCAATGGTACTCCACTACCTCAGGGTTCATCGGGTAGAAAACAAGCGAGGAGCAGGTTGAATGTCGAAACATGATTTATTTCATGGGGCAAGCCCGAATATCGTGATCGAGCAACTGAGTAACGGAATCGGGTTTGCAAGTGTCATCTATCCATCCAAACCCCATTCCGTAGGTCAGCCTAGGATTTGTCCCGACCAGAGGGTCTCGAACGCAACTGACGTGTCTCGATCTAGGTTTCCTCGACTCCGGAACATGTTCCGACGCGAACAGGCGTAGCCGTGTTGATGTGGGTTCGGCCTCGATGGTTCGAGGCCGAACCTCGGGTTCGCGACACGTGTGATAGTCTCAGGTCATGAGCACAAACACGATGATCGCGACAACGGCGAGAATCGCTGCTTCCAGCAGCAGGACCTCCTTCCATACCTCCTTCCTGATCTCCTCTCTGATACGCCTCAGAAATCAAAAAAACAGACCGTTCATCGTCATGATGGCCACCAGTATCGGTCATGAAGTGCTCCATTTCCTCGTCTCGAGAATGGTCGTTTCCCAATATATTTTACCGCGGCAGAGCGCCATTTGTCAAGCAGGCCGCAGTCGGCGCCGGGATCGGAGCCAGCGACGAAGGCTAAACGGATGACTCTCAAGTCAGATCCGTTCGCAGCTGCACAACGGGCGGCAGGGCACGGCCTGCTGAGCTTAGGACTTGAAGAGGGCGGCATTCCCGCGATCCTGGGCTTGCAAGAACTACCAAGCCACGGGAGGTGCCGCCCTCATGTCGATCGTAGACGCAATCCTCGACGCTGAACAAGAGCTTCAGACGATGCGAGA
>Ga0209475_10002325_pt1 | contig 19473 bp, 16 predicted proteins | sample tdDd471_FD_187128 | JGI IMG/M metagenome (GOLD analysis project Ga0209475, IMG submission 187128) | Marine sediment microbial communities from the Atlantic coast under amendment with organic carbon and nitrate - tdDd47.1 (SPAdes)... | ecosystem: Environmental > Aquatic > Marine > Coastal >... | reverse complement strand
TGCCGTGAATGACGCGCCGACCGCGACGGGAGGCACCGGCGGGGCGCAGCAGTTCGTGGCCGCCAGCAATGATTTCGTCACCGTCGCGAATGATGCCGTGTTCGATTCGGCAAGCTGGACCGTCGAGGCGTGGGTCACCACCACCGATGTCGGCAGTGACTTCAACCGGGTGCTCACCAAGCCTGTCGGCGGCGGCCAGACCTTCAGTCTGGTGGTCAAGGATGGACAGGCGCACATCCGCTTTGACACCGAGTTCGGTGGTCAGGAGGTTCAGGCCGGCTTTGTCGCCGACGGCACGCCGCATCACATCGCCGGGACCTTCGACGACGGCACCAGCACGCTGACGCTCTATGTCGATGGGACCGAGGTCGGCAGCACGATCACGACCGGTACAGCGGTGTCCGGTGCGGAAGACCTGTTCATCGGACGTTTCGATTCCGCCACGGCACAGAACCTTGACGGCGACATCGCCGAGGTCCGGTTCTGGTCGGAGGCCCGGACGGACGTGCAGATCGCGGCCGAGTTCGATCAGGTTCTGGACACCGATGCCGAGGCAACCCTGGAACTCTACCTGACTTTCGGCGGCCATGTTCAGGATGCGTCCGGCAATGAGCGCGATGGCACCTTCGGCAGCACACCTGTCTTCGTTGCCTCCGACGCGCCGGTCGATCAGACCGTCAACACGCCGGAAGACGTGGCGACAACTGTCTTCGGCATGGCCGTTGCGGACATTGATGCGGATGCAGGCGAGATCAGCGTCACACTGACGGCGACCAGCGGCGTCATCGACATCACGCTGGGGACAGCGACCGTCAGCGGCGACCTGAGCAAGTCGGTCACACTGACCGGTACGGTTGCGGAGGTGAATTCCTCGCTGGATGCCTTTACCTATATCCCCGATGCCGACTTCGCTGGCCAGGACACCATCAACCTGACCGTTTCCGATCAGGGCAACACGGGTTCGGGCGGTGCGCTGACGGCAGTTGCATCGACCACGGTCAACGTCATCTCCGACACCATCGGCGCGCTGTTCACCGAAGGCGCGGACAGTATTGATTTCGCAGCGGGTCAGGGTCTCGTCAGCGAAGGCGACAACAACAATGCCCTGGGCGGCAACGATATTGTCACCCTGCCCGACGACGGGGCATCGGGCTTCGATACCACTTCGGCATTCCTGGGTGGCGCGGGCGATGACTCGATCATCGGCGGTTTCCTGGGCGATACCATCGACGGCGGCACCGGTGCCGACACCATAAGTGGCAGCGACGGTGCCGACAGTCTGGAAGGCGGAGACGGGATCGATGTTGTCGATTTCTCGAACAACTTCTCCGAGGTCGGCGTCACGATCAACCTGAGCAACGGCACTGCCGATGATGGTTCCAGCATTGACACGCTTTCCGGGTTCGAGGTCGTCATCGGTTCCGCACAGGCTGACAACCTGGTTTCGGCCAGCAGCAGCACAACCCTGTCCGGTGGCGCGGGAGATGATCAACTCTCCGGCGGGTCCGGCAACGACCTGATCCAGGGCCAGGGCGATAATGACACGCTGTTCGGCGGCCTGGGCGACGACACCATGGACGGTGGCGACGGCAACGACTTCCTGACCGCAGGAGATGGCGCGGACAGCGTCGTCGGCGGCCTGGGCGACGACAATATCTTCCTGGGCCTTGGCACCGACACGCTGGACGGCGGCGATGGCACGGACGCCATCTTCACCAGCACCGCAGGTGCCGCCGTCAATATCGATCTGAATGCCGGAACAATCAGCTTCGGTGCCGAGAACCAGACCGTCACGGGGGTCGAGAATGTCTTCGGCGATGCGTTCGATGACACGCTGACCGGTGATACGGCGGCAAACCTGCTGCAGGGCGGCGATGGCGCGGACAGCATCTCTGGCGGTGACGGGATCGACACCCTGAGCGGCGGCAATGGCGCCGATACGCTGGACGGCGGTGATGGCGCAGACTCGCTCAGCGGCGGCAACGATGATGACCGCCTGATCGCCAGCAATGACAACGACACGCTGAATGGCGGAATCGGCACGGACGTCGCCAGCTTCGCGGCGCTGGCGCTGGCGCTGAACCTGGATCTGTTCGTCGGATCAGCAGACTCGGGCCAGTTGGCCTTTACCATCAGCGGAATCGAGGATGTCGAGGGTACGACCTTCAATGACACCATCAGCGGCGATGCCGGCGCGAACCTGATCGTCGGCGATCTGGGCGATGACCTGTTGTCGGGCAACAATGGTGCGGACACGCTGCAGGGCGGAGACGGCAATGATACCCTGCTGGGCGATGACGAGGCTGACAGCCTGCTGGGCGGCAACGGTATCGATACCGCCGACTTCACCAACGACACCGACCTGGACGGCATCACCATCGATCTGGGGCTGGGCACCGCGATCACCAATTCCGGCACGGATGCACTGGTCGGGATTGAGAACATCCTGGCCAACGCAGGCAATGACACGATCACCGGTGACGCCGGCGACAACCTGCTGGAAGGTGCGGACGGCGACGACAGCATCAGTGGCGCCGCGGGCAACGATACCCTGCTGGGTGGCCTGGGCAGTGACGTACTGGACGGCGGCGCTGACAATGACAGCATCGATGGCGGCGACAATGACGACACCCTGGATGGCGGGATCGGCGATGACACGCTGATCGGCGGCGGCGGCGGCGACAGCCTGGACGGCAATACCGGCAATGACACCGCCGACTACAGCCTTACCGGCATCGGCATCAGCGCCGATCTCGTGTCCGGTCTTGTGGGCGAGGACAATGAACAGACGGATACGCTGACCGGCATCGAGAACATCATCGGCTCCGCTTTCGACGACAACATCGACGGCGACACACAGAACAACGCCCTCTTCGGCGGCACCGGTGCCGACGTGCTGTTCGGTGCGGAAGGCGACGACACGCTGGACGGCGGCACGGGCAATGACACGCTGATCGGCGATCTCGGTTCCGACTCTCTGGTCGGCGGCGCGGACATCGACACCGCAGATTACAGCGAGGAAGCCGTCAATGCGGGGCTGACGGGCGGACTTTCCACGGGGCTGGTCACGGATGGTGTCTCGACAGATACCCTGTCGGGGGTCGAGAACATCACCGGCAGTTCCCTCGACGACGATCTGGACGGCGACGCAGGCGACAATGTGCTGAATGGCAGCGCGGGCAACGACACGCTGCAGGGCAATGATGGCGCGGACAGCCTGGTCGGCGGGCTGGGTCTGGACAGCCTGAACGGCGGCGCGGGCAACGACACGCTGGATGCCGGTGACGATGACGACACGGTGCAGGGCGGTGCCGGCAACGACATCCTGATCGGTGGTGAGACTGTCGAGATCAATGGTGACTTCGTGAGCTATGCCGACGATCCGGCAGGTGTCGCGGTCGATCTGACCAGCACCACGGCCACCGACGGCTTCGGCGGCACCGACAGTGTCACCTTCTTCGAGAACATCATCGGCAGCGGCTTCAGCGACACGCTGACCGGCGACGCCGAGGCGAACGAGATCCAGGGCGGCGCGGGTGCGGACACCCTGAATGGCGCCGCCGGGAACGACACGCTCGACGGCGGCGCCGGGGCCGACAACATGGTCGGTGGCGACGGCGAGGACAGCTTCATCATCTCCGACGACAATGACACGGTCGATGGCAATGCCGGGTTCGACCTGGTCAGCTTTGCCAATGTCTCCGCAGGGGTCGCGCTGGACCTGAATACCGCGATCGCCACCTCCGGTGCCAACACGATGCTGATCCAGAGTGTCGCCGACGTTATCGGCAGCGACTTCGACGACACCATCGATGCCGACAATCAGGACAACATCCTGGAAGGCGGCGCGGGTGCGGACCTGCTCAATGGCCGCGAGGGGCTGGATACCCTCGACGGCGGCGCGGGTGACGACACGCTGGAAGGTGGCGACGGATCCGACAGTCTGATTGGTGGCGACGGCACGGATACCGCCGACTACACCAACGACCTCGGCATCAACGGCATCAACGTGGATCTGTCCGCCGGTACCGTGACAACGGATTCCGGCACCGACACCCTGGAGAGTATCGAGATTGTCATCGGCACATCGCTCGCCGACGACATGACCGCCAGCGCGACGGGATCGACCCTCGTCGGCGGCGCAGGAAATGACAACATCGCCGGCGATTCCGGCGCTGACAGCCTTTCTGGCGGTGACGGCAGCGATTTCCTGGTCGGCAGTTCCGGCGATGACACCCTCGATGGCGGCGCGGACAGCGACCAGCTCAGCGGCGGAGCCGGGGCGGACGTCATCACCACCGGTGCCGGTGGCGACCTGATTCTGCTCAACAGCACCGCGGACCTGGTCAGCATTGTCACCGATATCACCGTTGCCACCTCGGGCCTCGCGGTGGACGTCATCACGGATTTCACATCCAGTTCGGATGCCTTCAGCTTCGACGGTTTCGGTTTCGCCTTCCCGAACGAGACCCTCGTCACGATCGGTACGGACTATGACGGCACCAATTCGGGGCAGGGCACGGGTGATCACTTCATCTTCGACGGCACGCACCTGATCTATGACGAGGACGTCACCAGCGCCGGCTATTCGGTGGTCGCGGAGGTGCAGGGCGACGCCGTGATCCAGACCGATTTGTTCTTCAGTTCCCCTGCCTAGATCGATCCATCAAATGATGGAAGCGGCACCGGCTCACTCCTCCACCCGGCCACCCACGAGAGTATCCTTATGGGTGGCCGGGTGGGGGAGTGGGCCGGGGATGCGATCAAACAGTGGACCACTCGAGGGCCGACGATGAACGAAACCCTACCGAAACTGGTGCTGGATCATCTGGCGATCACGGCGCGCACCCTGGACGAAGGTGTCGCCTGGGTCCGGGAGTCCCTGGGGGTCGAGATGCCGCCCGGCGGGTCGCATCCGCGCATGGGGACACACAACCGGCTGCTGGCGCTTGGTCCCGCCGACTTTCTTGAGGTGATCGCGGTTGATCCGGACGCTCCGGCACCGGATGTCGGGCGCTGGTACGGGCTGGACAGCTTCGATGACAGGCCCCGCATCGGCACCTGGATTCTCGGCACACCGGATATCGCCGCCAGCCTGGCCCACACCCATCCGGACAGCGGCCCGGCGATCGAGGCCATTCGCGGTGATCTGGAATGGCTGATCTCTGTCCCCGGTGACGGGTCCATGCCCATGCAGGGCGCCTATCCGACCCTGATCCAGTGGCCGACTGGCCCCCTGCCCGTCACGCGGATGCAGGATCGCGGCTGTTCCCTGCACAGCCTGACCGTTCGTCATCCGGAGGCGGAGATGATTGCGGCCCGTCTGAAAGGGCAACTGCATGACCCGCGCGTCATCTTCGAGACCGGACCGGTCGGACTGGCCGCGACTTTCCAGACGCCGTCGGGCCTCCGCACACTCGGGTAACACCGCCCGCAGAACAGGGCTTCGCCCCAGAAAGCGAAGGGGCCGCCCGGATCAACCGGACTGCCCCAGGCTTCGATCAGAAGTGTCAGTCGCGATCAGGCGGCGATCATGCCTGACAGGCGGGCGCGGATCAGCTTGTCCGCTTCCACCATGATGCGGTCGACCAGTTCCTTGCAGGTCGGCACATCGTGGATCAGGCCCGCGACCATGCCGCAGCTCCAGGCACCGATGTCCATGTCGCCTTCCATCATCACCTTCGGATAGACGCCCGCGACCAGTTCGCGGATGTCGTCGATGGCGATGTCGGCACCCTTCTCCCGCTCGATCTCAAGGATCCGCTCCACGGCGGGGTTGGTCAGCACCCGCTCGGTATTGCGCAGGCCGCGCATGACCAGACGGGTATCCAGTTCGGACGCCGCGACGATGGCCTGCTTCACGTTCTCATGCACCGGCGCTTCCTTCGTGGCGATGAAGCGGGTGCCCATGTTCATGCCATCGGCCCCCATGGCCAGCGCCGCCACCAGGCTGCGCGCATCGGCCATGCCGCCCGACGCCACGAACGGAATCTTCAGTTCCTCCGCCGCACGGGGCAGCAGGATCATGTTGGGGATGTCGTCCTCCCCCGGATGACCGCCGCACTCGAAGCCGTCGACGCTGACCGCGTCACAGCCGATCTTCTCCGCCTTCAGGCTGTGACGGACGGAGGTGCACTTGTGGATCACCTTGATCCCGGCTTCCTTCATCGCGGGCATGTAGGCCTCCGGCGACCGGCCCGCCGTCTCCACGATCTTCACCCCGCCTTCGATGATGGCGCGGATGTATTCCGGGTACGGCGGCGCCTCGAACGTCGGCAGGAACGTCAGGTTGACGCAGATCGGCTTGTCCGTCATCTCGCGGCACTTGGCGATCTCCTTCGCCAGCTTCTCCGGCGTACCCTGCGTCAGGCCGGTGATGGTCCCGAGTCCGCCCGCATTGGAGACGGCAGCCGCCAGTTCGGCGAAGCCGACATAGTGCATGCCGCCCTGGATGATCGGATGCTCGATCCCGAACAGTTCGGTGATACGTGTCTTCATGGTCCTGCAGCCTCCCCGGCCATTAGCTGAAACCGTCCACGGGTGATGGTGGTCGAAAGCCCCCTCACCCCTCTGTTCCGCACCATACCCCGAGCGCCGCAACCCGCAAGCACGCGGTTGCACCCTGCCCGGGCGATCACACAAGCCGGTGAGCACCGGTCCAGGGGGGCTGCCGCAGGTGCGTGGCAGTGATACCGTGTTCAGCACTGTGCATCCCGTGCGCACGCACCAGTCGACAGCCCGTCGATGCCGCCCCGGAGACCGGTCCATGCCTGATCAGCTGAAAAGCATCGACGCCCTGCGCCATCCGGCAGGAACCCGGCCCAGCCCGGCAACCCCGGCAGACACGGAAGCCGGCACGCTCGACTGGAGGGAGGTTTCCAGACTCGCCTGGCGACCTGCCTGGTCGATCCGGAGCCGACGGGGCAGTGTCGGCCCGTTCATGGACCTGCTGCGGGAATGGTTTGGACGCGGACGGTAGGCCGAAGCATCAACACGGGGAACCCCAGTGACCGACACGCCGCCCCGGCCCGGCTCCGTCGGTCGGATTCAGTCAGACGGCGCGCAGACCTTGCAGAATGGCGTCTGGGGAAGCAGCGCGAGCCGTTCGCCGCTGATCCGGTCGCCACAGGTCACGCAGACGCCGAATGTCCCGTCGTCAAAGCGTGCCAGGGCCGCGTCGATGGCCACGATCTCCTTCTGTCCAGTCAGACCGAGCCGCTCCATCGCCTCGTCCCCTTCCCGCTGCACCGCGCGTTCCTCCGAATCCGGGTCCGCCACGGTGTCGAGTTCGTCCTCGAACCGGTGCAGCCGGTCGAGCAGTTCCGCCTTCCGTGCGATCAGCCGCCGGCGGATATCCTCGTGCTCTGACATTATTCCTGTCTCCCTCGCCACTCAGGCCAGCATCGTCGCGATCTGATCCTTCAGGCTCAGCCGCTCCTTGCGCATCTTCTCCTCGGTGAACTGGTCCGTCGGCTCGACATTGGTCTCGGCACGGTGGATGTCGCGATTGACCTCATGATAGCGCTCGGCCAGCTTCCTGAAATGTGCATCGGATCCGTTCAGTTCGTGCATCTTCTGCACCTTGTCCGGAAATTCCTCGGCCAGTTCGTGCGGTGTGTGGGACATGGGGCCTCCTCCAGTGGATCAGACAGGCAATGACGTGTGCCTGGCCTGAACCCTATGCAGGTGTGCCGGGGTCGCCTTGATCTCGGTCAAGTGCCCCGGATCAGAGTCCCAGCTCCGCTTGCTTCTCGGCCAGAGTGGTGCGGATCAGACCCTTCAGCCAGACCAGCCCCGCATCGGCATCATTGCGGTGATGCCATGTCATCTGAAAATTGTCGACATTGACCGGGGCGGACAGGGGCAGAGCCTGCAACTGGTCCCGCCAGGGCGACGTCGCCACGTGCAGACGGTTGGCATAGCCAACCAGATCGCTGCCCGCGACGATCTCCAGAATCGATGTGGGTCGGTTGACCAGCACCACATCCCGCCGTTCCGGCCTGTTCACCATCCGGAAGAACTTCGAGTTGGCCAGCGCACCGGGTGCCATATCCATCGAGACCTGTCCGGTGGCGGCAAGTTGCTCGGGTGTCACGGAGCCATTGATGGTCGGATGACCGCGCCGCGCGATGACACAGAGATCCATCGGCATCAGTTCCTGCCAGCGCAGGTCAGGATGATTCGTCGGCGGCACCCCGAGCGCCAGGTCGGCGTTGCCACTTTCCAGGGCCTCGACGATCGGCACCTTCGGCGCCAGCAGCAGCCTGAAGGTGATCCCGGGACAATACTGAATCTTGCGAACCAGGGTCGGCACCAGGATCGTCTCCAGCATATCCAGCATGTGCAGTCGGAACTCCCGAACGTCGGTCTCGGGATCGAACGACGCTTCGGGACGCACAATGGCATCCATTTCATGCAAGGCGCGGCGTACCCGCCCGATCAGCTCTTCCGCCCTCGCGCTGGGCAGGACGCCCCGTGGCTGACGCAGGAACAGGGGATCGTCCAGCACCTCCCGCAGCCGCGCGAGCAGGTTGGACATGGTCGGCTGGGAATAGCCAAGTGACTGCCCCGCACGGGAAATATTGCGCGTCGAGTAGATCGCCTCGAACGCCATCAGATGCTTGATCTCCAGCTGCCGAAGCGCCGCGTTGACGCCCCTGCCGGTGCTCCCAGCCTTACTCATCACGGATCCTGATATCTGGATATTGTAATTTACGACCTACTTGTTGCCAATTTTCTTAGGTATCTATCATTGGTATTCGGCGGACGAAAGCGGGAATTTCTCCGGCGTCATTTCCGGCATCACGGGCCGACCGCCCGGGATCACCGGCGGGAAGGGAGTTACAGTATGCAGCACGTTTCTGCGCCCCGTCCGTTGACCAAGTACAGGCCACCTGCCACGGGATTCAGGTGGGCCGGGCCGGGACTGGAGCGCGCGATGAACCGCGCGACGATACGCTCGCCGATCCTGCGGTGGATACTCTCCTTCCTCTTTCTGCCGCTGGTCTGGCATCTCGGCCTGCGGATCAACTATGCGCTGGATGACTTCTTCGTCGAGGTGCCGCACCGACGGATCAACCGCAATACCTACGGCACGGTTGGCGGGGCGGCCCTGCTGGCCAATCTGGAACTCGCGGCCGGGTGCTACCTGTTCATGCGCACCGACGGCGGTCACCGGATCGTCTGCCGCAATGCCACCTATCGCTTCATGCTGCCATCGACCAATGGCCTGCGGCTGGAGGTCGAGCCGCTGGACAGCGGCCTGGAGGCCGCAATCCAATCCGGCCAGCCGTTCAATACCAATCTGAAGGTGAATGTATTCTCGCGGGGTGAAGCACCGGGTGAGCGCGGGCGGCGCATCGGTCGCGGAGAGCTGAAGTTCCACCTCTGGCCCGTCGCCACGGACGCGTGATGCGCAGCATGCCCGCCGCCTTCTTCCTCGCCTGCTCCTGGTTCTGGTGCATTGGCGGCTTCTTCCCCATCCTGCTGCAGCAGGAATTCGGCCAGATCGCGTTCCTGTGCTTCCTGGTCTTCAACGTCGTCGGTGCAACCCTGTTCGGCTTCGTCTGGAGCAATGGTGCACGCCAGCGATTCCTCGAGCGTCATCGGTTGCCTGCGCAGTTCTTCTCCGTGCTGGTGATCGGCTATCACTGCATCTTCATGGCCTGGCTCTCCACGCTGCTCCACGACCCGACACCGCTGATTGCCTTCGCCGGGGTCACCCTGGCCTGCGTCGCGCTGCAGCAGCACCTGAACCGACTGGCCATCATCCTGTTCGCGGTCACCGCCAGCCTGTTCGTGTTCGCCTGGACAGGCATCGACGCGGGGGCTGCCGCAATGCCCCGGTCAGGACCGCAGCCGTTCACCCACCAGATCCTGCCGCTCGCGCTCGGGTTCCTGCTGGCGCCCTACTTCGACCTCACGTTTCATCGGGCCTATGCGGACAGCACCAATCCCCGGCTGACCTTCCTGCTGGGGTTCGGCGTGCTGTTCCTGGCGCTGCTGGGGGGCATGTATCTGGCGACACCGGTCTTCGCGCTGCTGCTGACGGCCGGCAGCCTCACGGGCTCGGGTCTCCAGGCCGTCGTGGCCATCCTGGTGCTGCAGACCGGTTTCACGACCGCCGCGCACCTGCGGGAGCTTCGGGTCACGCAGTGGAACCGGGCACGCTTCGCCCTGCCAGCCATCGCGGTGGCAGGGGCGCTCTCCTTACTGCATCCGGCCATCGGCCAGCTGATGCCTGCGATGACCGCCCCCGCCGGGGAACTCGTCTACAGGGGCTTCGTGTTCCTGATCGGGGTGCTGTTTCCGGTGATCCTGCTTTTCGGGGGCCTGACGCGCCACACGCTGCTGGTCATGGCGTTCCTGACGCCCTGCTACACCCTCGGCTTTCTGATCGGCGGCCAGCTTGCGCCCTTCCTGTCGCTTGCCATGGCCGGGCTGGCGGTGGCCTTCTGGCTGCGGCTCCGGTCCGGAACCACCGGTCAGCACTGGATGGCCCCGGCGACCCGGCCCGGCAGGGAGAGCCGGACATGAGCCGGATCACCTTGCACGAGAGCGATCCCCGCCGCCGCTTCTGGCCCATCGGCTTCCTTGCACCGGCGGTGGCGCCGCTGCTGTTGCTGGCGCAGGAACTGGGGGCGCATGAATGGCTGCTGGCGGCCCTGCCGCTGCTGCTGCTGTTCGGGGTGGCACCTGTCGCCGATCATCTGATCGGCCGCGACTATCGCAACCTGTCACGGGATGCGGCGCGCAGGCTGGCGGGCGATCCCTACTACCGCCGTCTGATGCATGCCATCGTGCCGTCCTACGCCATAGGCCTGTTCGCCGCCTGCGCCCTGTTCGCGCGGGCCGACTTCTCGCCGGTGCAGGGGCTGCTGTTCACGGTGGGCATTGCCTATGTGCATTCCCTGCTGGTGCTGGTGGCGCACGAACTCGGCCACGCCCGCGCCGCCCGTGACCGTCTGCTGGCCCGCTTCGCACTGGCGCTGATCGGCTACGGCCACTTCGGTGTGGAGCACAACGTCAACCACCATCTGACCGTTGCCACCCGCGCCGACCCGGCCAGTTCCCGCTATGGGGAGAGCATCTACCGCTTCGCCCTGCGGGAGATCCCCGGCACCTTCCGCGGCGCAATTGCGGCGGAGCGGCGACGGCTGCAGCGGCGTGACCTGCGCTGGTGGAGCATGCAGAACGAACTGCTGGGCAACTGGGCCATGTCCCTGGCGCTCGTGGCCGTGCTGCTGGCCCTGTTCGGCCCCGCCATCCTGCCCTTCTTCGCGCTGCACGGACTGGTCGCCTGGTTCTCCATCACCATGGCCAACTATACCGCCCACTACGGCCTGCACCGCCGCATCATCAACGGCAGGCGGGAACCCTGCGGCCCCGCGCATTCATGGAGCTCGGGCTTCCTGTTCTCCAACCTGCTGTTCTTCAACCTGCAGCGCCACGCCGACCACCACGCCAATGCCCAGCGCCCGTTCCAGAGCCTGTCCTACATCGAGGACACCCCCGAACTGCCTGCCGGCATCCCCGGCCTGTTCTGCATGATGCTGGTCCCGCCGGTCTGGTTCCGCGTCATGAACCCGCGCCTGCTGGCGGCAGTGGACCACGACCCGGCCCGGATCAACTTCCGCGACCCGGCGCAGGCCGAGACCTTCCATGCGCCGGTCCCGGAGCGCGCCGGATAGCCCGGGCGTTGCCAGCGACACCGGAACCCCCGACCGTCGACCGTCGGCACCTTGTTGTCGCAGGGCCGAATGCGCATATGATCAACATGGAACGGACCCCCCGGCGTATCGACCCGGCCCCTCCGCGCCCCCCGCCGCCACAGCCCCCAGCCATCCGGCTGACCCGGCTCCCGGCACACAGAGAAGTCATAGAAATGTCCAAGGGCAACAAGACACGCGGCAACAAGGAAACCAAGAAGCCGAAGCAGGAAAAGCCGAAGGTCTTCGCCACCGCCAACTCCAACGCCGCCAAACCCCTGATCTCCCCCGGCAAGCAGGGGAAATAGCGGAAATGCCGGACCAGCGCGGTGACAAGCCGCGCTGGTTCTGGATGTGGCCACTGCGTGACCTGCCTGGACATCGCACACATCATCAATTTTCAGGAAGAAGTGGTAGCGGGAGAGGGACATGAACCCCCGACACGCGGATTATGATTCCAATATCGAGGTAAACATGAACGAACATTCCATCACAGACAATATCGTATAACCCATTATAATATAATATTATTCTTTACCACTACCCGCATTGTTGAACATGGCAGCACATCCCAGAGCAACGCACTTCTGTTACCTATGGAAAAATATCCTAGTGTCGCTTTGAAGCTCAGAGGAGCCTGGAGTGATGCCCAAGCGAAACCTCAATGCGGCGGTCGTCGAGCGGCTCAAGCCGCCGGCACAAGGTCAGGAAGACAACTTCGATAAGGGCTATCCGGGGCTTGCCCTACGGATCTCGTATGGGGGACGGAAGAGCTGGGCCTTCTTCTATCGGCTGCGCGACAAGCAGCGCCGAATGAAGCTCGGGAACTGGCCGTCCATGTCACTTGCCGAGGCGCGACAGGCCTGGCGGGATGCACGAAGCGAGGTGGAGTTCGGCAGGGACCCCGCCGCTGAAAGGCTTGAGGCTCGACGTCGTGAACCCGATACCGTCCAGAGAGTCGCGGAGCAGTTCATCGAGAAATGGCATCGGCCGCGAAACCGTACTGCTGACGAGATCGTCCGCATGTTCGAGCGACATCTCTATCCGGTCATCGGTCACCGGGAGATCAAGGACATTGGCCGACGGGACATTCTCGAGGTTCTCGACAAGGCCGAGGAACGTGGTCTTTCCGTTGGCGTGAACCGCATATTGGCGAATGTTCGACGGCTGTTTGGATGGGCAGTCGAGCGAGGGCTGATAAAGACTTCTCCCGTAACCGGGATCAAACCGCCTGCGAAGGAGCAGGCGCGCGATCGGGTGCTGACGGATGATGAGCTGCGGGCATTTCTCCGCGCGTGCGACAAGGCCGGCGAGCCGTTCGGCACAATCTTTCGGTTGCTGCTCCTGACGGCCCAGCGACGTGATGAGGTGGCCTCTGCAGCCTGGACTGAGATCGATCTGCAAGACAAGTTGTGGCGCCTGTCCGGTGAGCGAACCAAGAACGGCAAGCCCCATGATGTGCCGTTGAGCCAGGCCGCCTTCGATCTTATCACCGCGCTCGCTAGCAAGGAGCGCTCCAGCCTTCTCTTCCCCGCGCGGTTCGCCCGTGACATTGAGAACAAGGAAAAGGAGCGGCCCGCTTCGGGATTTGGCCGTGCAAAAAGCCGGCTCGATGCCGCGATGCTCGTGGAACTTCAACGCATGGCCGAGAAACGCGGCGAGGATCCTGAGAAAGTGGTGCTGGCGCCCTGGCGCCTCCACGATTTGAGACGCACGGCGGCCTCCGGGATGGCGCGCCTTGGAGTTGGCATTCATGTGGTCGAGAAGCTCCTGAACCATACGAGCGGCACGTTCAGCGGAATCGTGGCTGTGTACCAGCGCCATGACTTCGCCGACGAGAAGCGCGCCGCCGTGGAGGCGTGGGCCGAATTCATCTCGACGCTGAGTGGCAAGACTTCTCAAGCGCTCGCGTCAGAGGCCGCCGACTGATACGATCCTCTCACCGATGGGTATTGTCGTAACCAGGGGCATCGCGATGCTTCTCCAATCAAGGAGCATCGCGATGAGGATACTGTCGAAGCGTCAGCTGAAGGAACTGGTCCTGTACTCGCCGCAACACGTCGCACGGCTGGAAAAGGCCGGCACGTTCCCCAAGCGGGTCCAGATCGGCCCGAACAGAGTGGGATGGGTTGAGGATGAAGTGCTGGACTGGCTTCAGGAACGACTGAACCGCCGGGACGAACCTGTCCGACACTCCTGAATGCAGGAGCGGGTGACCGAGCGTGCACAGCCCAGTCACCCAACTTTCCAGATCTTATGGAGGGCTTTTGGAACCAGCCGACACGCGATCATGTTTCAAGAAACTTAAGTGCGCGTTGTTTTGATAGCCGCGTAAACCTTCCGTGCCATGATGGGAAAACCGTCCAAAATGCGCGAGCCCAGCAAATGCCAAGTCGGGTCTGATGCGCCGCCATCCACTGCTTCAATTGAAGCGTCCAACTCACTTGACCATACTTTGTGCAATGCAGCATAATCGCGCCGCAATGCACAATGAACCACTCAAAGTCGCTGTCATCGACCAAAATCCGATAAGGGCCACGATCCTCATCGACGGCCTGAAAGATGCTGGCGAGGTAGACATCACCTTGATCGCCAATACGGAAGATCTGCTCTTGCGCATCTTCGCAATCGACCCGGATGTCATTCTGATCGACGTGGAGGACCACAGTCGCGACGTTCTGGAGCAGATGTTCCAGGTCAGCCGCGATGTCCGCCGCCCTATAGCGATGTTTGTCGACCATTCCGATCGCGCGATGATTGATGAAGCCATTGAAGCGGGTGTGTCAGCTTACATTGTAGACGGACTGGTGAAGTCACGCGTGAAGCCGATTGTCGACATGACGATCAGCCGCTTCAATGCCTTCGCCAGACTGCGCAACGAATTGGAGAAGACTAGGGGCGCGCTTGAGGACCGCAAGGTTATCGACCGGGCGAAAGGCATCCTGATGCAATCCAGGCAGATTGATGAACCGGCCGCCTATGCCCTGTTGCGGACGACAGCCATGAACGAAAAGAAGAAGATCGCCGAAATCGCGCGCAGCGTGATCACGGCAGCCACTCTGCTCGGCTGAGAGGCGGAGCTGTGGTTCAAGAACGAGCTGCGGTTCAGGAACGGCGTACAACGGCGGGTGCCAAAACGATCATACGACCCGAGCGACCGGTTTCCGCCGCTCAGGTACCGAGCAATAAGGAACAGAGGCCATGAATCGACCTCAAAATTCCGGCAAGTCATGCCTGATACCGGTGCGCGCCGGTTTCCTACCGCTGGCCGATAGTGCCCCCCTGATTGTTGCCGCGCGAAGGGGATTCGCCGCCGCGGAAGGTATTGACCTGATCCTGTCGCGACAGCCCTCCTGGGCAAGTGTTCGCGATCGCATCAATGTCGGCCATTTGGATGTCGCTCAAATGCTTGCCGGGATGCCCATCGCCTCGACGCTGGGCATCGCGCACGTGACAGTTCCAATGGTCGCACCATTTTCCTTTGGCCGTGGCGGCAACGCCATCGTGCTGAGCCGCAGGCTGGCCAGTCAACTCGACGAAACAGGCATCGTCTGGCGGGCCGGGTCTATTGAGGCCGCAAGCGCCATGGCCGCCCTGACCCGTCGGCGTGTTGCCGAGGACGAACCGCCACCGGTCCTGGCGATGGTTTTCCCTTTCTCCAGCCACAACTATGAACTGCGTTACTGGCTCGCGGCGGCGGGAACCGATCCGGACAAGGACGTTAGGTTGGTGGTCATACCGCCACCCATGATGGTCGAAAGCCTGCGTGCCGGTCAGATCGATGGCTTCTGTGTCGGCGAGCCGTGGGCGAGCATGGCAGTAGATTCTGGCCTTGCCTGCATCGTCGCGTTGAAACAGGACGTTTGGGCAGGCGCGCCGGAAAAGGTCCTCGGTGTCACTGCTGACTGGGCCGATGAAAACACTCAGGTCTTGGACTGTCTGCTCCGCAGCCTGAAACGGGCGGCGGACTGGTGCGAGGCACCTGCAAACCTTGACAAATTGACCGATCTGCTATCGGAGGGCGAGTTCGTTGGCGCACCCAGACGGATCCTGCGCCGCACGTTTGCCGGCCAGTTGATCGTGCATCCGGACATGACCCAGAGGCATGTACCGGACTTTCTCCGTCTGGGCGGAGCGGGGGCAAACTTTCCCTCCAGAACAGGCGCTCTCTGGATTTACAGCCAGATGGTCCGCTGGGGTCAGATACCTTATGACGCCGACGATGCTGAACGCGCGCGCGACGTTTATCGACCCGATCTGCTGGCAGCCGCCTTGGGCGATCCAGCGGCGTTTGAAGCAGCGCCCCTCGAAAACTTCATGGATCGTTTGCCATTCGATCCAAATGACTTGCCAGGCTATCTGCAAAGTCTGAACGCTGGCAGCGCATGAATTGTGCATTTGCACAATAATGATGCCCGACAGCCTATCCGCGCGGCAGATTGATTTTTTGGTATCGCCGATGAAATCCTGATAACAGATTGATATTTTAAGTAATTCTGAATATCCATCGGATGGCACAGGGTTTGCGTATTTGAACTGACGACGCCAATGAGGGCGTCTCTTGAGATACAGGGCCGGTGCTGGCCCGAACGTGGCAAAGCTGCCGCCTGCGATCGTTCCGCTTCCAGCGGAGCCGAGCGGGTTGGCGGCTTTTTTTGTGCCTGTTTGCAGAGCGACGCGACAGGTCAGACAGAAACATGGAGTGCGGAACCGTGAGAAACTTTATCTGGACAAGGCTAACGCGCAGCGCGCTTGTCCTGACTGCCACAGTAACAATGGGCGTATCGATCACGGCACATGCGGAAATGCTGGACGTTGAGAAAGACGAGCTGAAATTCGGCTTCATCAAACTGACAGACATGGCTCCGCTCGCAATCGCCTATGAGAAGGGATATTTCGAGGACGAGGGCCTTTTCGTCACCCTGGAGCCGCAGGCCAACTGGAAGGTGCTGCTGGACCGGGTGATCACCGGTGAACTGGACGGTGCGCACATGCTTGCCGGACAGCCACTGGCGGCGACCATCGGCTTCGGCACCGAGGCACACATCATCACCCCGTTCTCCATGGACCTGAATGGCAACGGCATCACCGTCTCCAACGATGTCTGGGCGGAGATGAAGAAGAACATCCCGTTGCAGGCAGACGGAAAGCCGGTGCATCCCATCAAGGCCGACTACCTGAAGCCTGTCGTTGACCGTTTCCGCAACGACGGCAAGCCGTTCAAGATGGGCATGGTCTTCCCCGTCTCGACCCACAATTACGAACTGCGCTACTGGCTCGCCGCCGGTGGCCTGCACCCTGGCTACTATTCGGGTGAGAACATCACCGGCCAGATCCAGGCGGATGTTCTGCTTTCCGTGACACCGCCACCGCAGATGCCCGCAACGCTGGAGGCCGGTACGATCCACGGCTATTGCGTCGGCGAGCCGTGGAACCAGCAGGCCGTATTCAAGGGTATCGGCGTTCCCGTCATCACGGACTACGAGATTTGGAAGGACAACCCTGAAAAGGTCTTCGGCATTACTGCCGGGTTCGCGGACAAGTATCCGAACACCGCTCTGGCCGTGACCAAGGCACTGATTCGTGCCGCCATGTGGCTGGACGAGAACAACAACGCCAACCGCCAGGAAGCCGTCGATATCCTCTCGCGTTCCGAATATGTCGGTGCCGACCGGGAGGTCATCGCCAACTCGATGACCGGCACGTTTGAATATGAAAAGGGCGACAAGCGCGATGTGCCCGACTTCAACGTCTTCTTCCGCTACTTCGCGACCTATCCCTACTATTCCGATGCGATCTGGTACCTGAGCCAGATGCGCCGCTGGGGCCAGATCACCGATGGCAAGTCGGACGCCTGGTACAAGGATGTTGCCGCCAAGGTCTACCGCCCGGACATCTATCTCGCCGCCGCGAAGCTGCTGGTGGAAGAGGGCCTGGCCGACAAGGCCGACTTCCCCTGGGACACCGACGGTTTCAAGCCGCCGCAGACCGAATTCATCGACGCCATCACCTTCGATGGCCGGGCGCCCAACAGCTACCTGGAACAGTTCCCGATCGGCCTGAAGGGCACCGAGAAGGTCGAAGGCAGCAGCGTGGTTGACGGCTGAGGCCATGGTCTGATCCGGCGGGGGTGCCGCACCAGGTGCGGCATCCCCGCCACCAACCCCTTCAACCCATTCCGATACTTCATTTGAGAGACAGCACATGAGCGTCGTGAGCGACATTGATACTGCCGCCGAGGAAGCCAGACAGCGCCGCAAAGAGCGGATGTTCACCTGGATCGGTCGGGCGGATACATATCTGAACATGCTGGCGCTCGGTTGGGTCACGCCCCTGCTGAAGATCGCCGCCGGAGACCCGGTGGGGCACCAGCTGAAGGAACTCGGGCGCGGCCTTGGCATGCCGGTGCTCGGCATCCTGCTGTTCCTGTTCGTCTGGGCGCAGACCGCGCCGCTGGTAAACACGTCGCTGGGTGCCATTCCCGGCCCGGCCGGAGTCTGGGAGCAGGTCGAGAACCTGTATGACGACCATGTGCGCGAACGCACCAAGGAAGACGCCTTCATGGCCCGCCAGGAAGTGCGCAACGCCAAGCTGGAAGCGCAGGGCAAGTCCGATCGCGTCAAGTGGCGCAGCTACACGGGCGCGCCGACCTATCTCGACCAGATATGGACCAGCCTGATCACCGTCGGTTTCGGCTTTCTGCTGGCAACACTGGTCGCCGTGCCGCTGGGCATCGTCTGTGGTCTGTCGAAGGCGGTGAACGCGGGTGTCAATCCGCTGATCCAGATCTTCAAGCCGGTTTCCCCCCTCGCCTGGCTGCCGCTGGTCACGATGATCGTCTCCGCCGTCTACGCAGGCAACAGCGACCTGTTTCCGAAGTCGTTCGTGGTTTCCGCGATAACGGTCATGCTCTGCTCGCTGTGGCCAACACTGATCAACACGGCCTATGGCGTTGCCACCATCGACAAGGATCTGATGAACGTTGGACGGGTGCTCCAGCTCTCCTGGTCGAAGCAGATCGTGAAGCTGGTACTGCCGTCCGCCATGCCGCTCATCTTCACCGGCCTGCGCCTGTCGCTGGGTGTCGGCTGGATGGTGCTGATCGCGGCCGAGATGCTGGCGCAGAACCCCGGGCTGGGAAAATTCGTCTGGGACGAGTTCCAGAACGGCTCCTCCTCCTCCCTCGCCAAGATCCTGGTTGCGGTCTTCACCATCGGCATCATCGGCTTCCTGCTGGACCGCGTGATGCTGGCGCTACAGACCATGTTCACCCACTCCGAAACGCATTGAGGGGGGACGGATCATGGCATTTCTCGAACTCAAGGGCCTGACCAAGGGCTACGGCATCGGGGTCGATCGGACCGTGGTGCTGGACGGCATCGACCTGGCGGTGGAAGAAGGCGAATTCATCGCCATCGTCGGCTTCTCCGGGTCCGGCAAGTCAACGCTGATCAGTGCCATCGCCGGCCTGATCGAGCCCGATGCAGGCGAGGTCCTGTTGAAGGGCAAGCCGGTGAAGGGGCCTGACCCGGAACGCGGCGTCGTCTTCCAGAGCTACTCGCTGATGCCCTGGTTGACGGTTGCGGGGAACGTCGGGCTGGCCGTCGATTCCGTCTTCGCGTCCGAAAGCAGGGCGGAACGCGCCGGGCGGACGGCCCGCTACATCGACATGGTGGGCCTGTCGCACGCCGCTGACCGGAAGCCAGCCGAGCTTTCCGGCGGCATGCGCCAGCGGGTCGCGGTGGCGCGCGCGCTGGCCATGAAC
>Ga0209475_10002322_pt1 | contig 19518 bp, 18 predicted proteins | sample tdDd471_FD_187128 | JGI IMG/M metagenome (GOLD analysis project Ga0209475, IMG submission 187128) | Marine sediment microbial communities from the Atlantic coast under amendment with organic carbon and nitrate - tdDd47.1 (SPAdes)... | ecosystem: Environmental > Aquatic > Marine > Coastal >... | reverse complement strand
TCTCTTATCGGGAATCTATCGAGAGAAATGGATCCCCGATAAGAGACCTCGGGGATGACGTCAATTATTATTTCATGCAAATTGAAGTAGATTGGGTATAAAACTTAAGTCTCACTAAAATTTATTGCTAATACTAATATTCAATTTATTCAGTAACTCATCTAGCATTTTTTGAGCAATTCTGGGCTGTTTTTCAATCACCTTCTTAGATTCTTTGGTTACTGCTTTAGGCTCGCTGTTATTGATATCCGACATTGCCATTTGACTCATATCATTAACCGCACTCATTACGGTCATACCGATTGTCATAAAAGGTATTGAGTGATTAGGTTCTATTTTTAAAATCATGGGCTGTTTATTCAGTAGCATATTTTTCAATGATTTTTGGCCATTTTCCTGCAATATCAGTTGTTCTTTAGAAAGCATATCTGCAATTTCTTTTGGCAAGGGCTTTTTGATGCCAGTTATTATGTCTTCAAGATCTTTTTTACTTGCAGGGCTTGATAACTTATTTTCAATTTCAACCAATGAGTAAGCAGGTTTTATCTTCAACATCATTTTTTTCAACTGAAATGCCGACATTTGTCCGAATAATAGGGGGCCTATCTGTTTTTGTTCTTCAGGTGTTGCTTGGTACATTGCATTCATTTGCTCAATAAATAAAAGAGAAACGCCATCAAGAAATAAAACGAAATCAATCTGAATTAAATTATTAAAATTATCTTGAATAGACATTTTGATTTCACCGAGTGATTCATTATATTCATAAGCAATGGTTGCTTTATTGAAGAATTTTTCCTTATCAATCTTTAGTGCATTAACCAGTTCAAGCATTTCTTTATTTTTGGGGTCTTTAAAAAAAGAAGTGCTGTCAACCTGAAAGTATTGCGTCATATCCATCAAATAAAATAAAGGAATCTCTTTGGCATCATACCAATGAAAAGCCAAATCCGTAATCATATTCAATGAATTCATAAGTTCCATTTGTTCTTGTTGTTGTTTCTGTCTATTATCCGGGAGATTTGGATCTACTATTGAATTACCAAGTTTGTCGTACCGAAGACCACTGACTAATAATTGTTTTGACTTTTCATCATAAGCAATATTTTCAACCGATATGTCTTGGTGTTTTTTTAACATTTCGAATTGTTTATTAATCAAAGCCTTAATCTCAACCGATTTTTCTTTGCTAATCATTCGTTGTTGGTGTTTTTGATTAAATTCTGGTGAGTTAAGTTCGGATGGATTAAACGCAAAAGGGTTTTCCAATGCAATTGCTTGTGCTTGAAATAAAGCCGAAACGGTGAACGATAATGCCAGTATTTGTTTTTTCATAATATGAACGAGAAACGCCTCTTTATAGTTATTAAGTAATAAAATAATGTCGAATTTTTAAATTCCGATATTATTTTAGGTGAATATAGGGTGTAAATCCGATGGCATCGGGTATTCGGGATGTTTTTTCATGGTAGTATAATAATTTTCCAAGCGTTTAATTTTTACATTATTATGTTCAAACACCTGATGTACACCATCAAATTGCAATAAATTTTCATTTCTATTGGAATCAGAATAGATAATCTCCAAAATTCTGATTAAATTAAACTCCAAGGCATGACGTAATAAGACATCATCACTTTCTTTTTTCAATACATTAAGCTTGATCCTTCCTTTTACCTTGTCCACCAAACCTTTCCAAAAGATAGTAGGGTCAATATCAATACAGAATACTTTAATGGCATCATGACGCCCAATCGTTTCACCCATAGGATCATTTTTATAATTAAACATTAAATTATCATTTTTTCGTTTAATGAGCAGTTCTTGTGCATCAATTTCTATTTGAACAATAGGACTATTACCTCGTTGGGTAAAGAAAAATATGACAGGAGCATCGTCATCATCATAGATATCGATCATTTCACTGGTAGAAGCATACCATTGAGCTTGCATATTATGCACTTCAAATTGGCAAGGTAAGGATGTATAAAACATAGTATTTTTTTCCAATAAAATTTTTATGATTTACTTATACTCAAACTACCTGAATCATGCATTTCCAGGTAACTTGGGTGTATAGTATTTTAGGTTTAAACAATGCTTAATACGAAGGGCTTGATGTTTCATTTTCACAAAAAGTCTCTAAGGTTTCAATTTTTTCCTTCGAAGGATCTTTAAAGTCAAACGTTTCTTGTTTTGCTTTTCCTAGTGTCGCACAGATATTATTTTTTAAAAAATGAGCTTCACTGGTATAAGTTGGCTCAAACAATGTCCCGCTATCCTCAACGGCTTTGGCATGTAATTCAGCTTTTTCTTCGGCTGAAGCAGCAAAATCCAAAGTCCCAATACCCTGACTATTTAAAACAATTTCATTAGTCATATTATAGGCATCTTGATACTGTGGAATAGGACTTGCCAAAAACTCAAAAGTAGCACCTGCAGCATAGCCCTCTAAATCCATATTTTTATAGGCTTCAGAAAATAATTTCCCATTTTCTGCCGCCACAAAAGCGTCAGCTTCTTCTAATTTTACAGTGAGGATATTGGCCGGAGAAAAACCAGCGGCCAATGCCATATGCTTGGGCGTATTGGCAACCAACCCACCATCCGTATGTTCCTTGCCATCAACATCGCGTATTGCTTCATATACTCCAGGTAAGTTCATGGAACGACGTACCGCTTCTATAATCGGTACATCCTTATACTTGGAATGGCCATGCCAATAATTTGCAATTTCTGGCGAATCATAGCCCAAGATACCATCACTTAGTATGGTCGATACCACGCCCAAATCTTTAAAGTGAGGTCCAACTTCATCAAAGTTTTGATAATGTTGCTTTAATTGATGGAGCTGCTCAAAAGTCAGTTCTTTATAATCTTTAACACCAATTTCTTGTAATATTTGCGGATCTACTTCTTGTATTTTATTTTCAACTAACTTGGCCAGAAACATGTCTTTAATGGTATCCTGATCCGGTCCAAAAACCTCAAAGTAATCTATTGCTTCATCGGTTGAATTAAATAATACTTGATCACCAGATAGGGGTTTAATCACTTTACTATTAAATTCGACCATTGGATCTTTCCCAAAAAACTCAGATAACTTATCCAAATTTTGATAAACATTGTCGGCTGTCTGGGCAAAAAAATTGTTCGTGCGTCCATTCAGCAACGCGTCTTTATGCTTATCAAAAAATTCCCTCATTTCATTGCTATAAGGGTTATCCGTGATATTGCCTTGGCTACCATTTTGTTTTAACGATACTAGTATTTCATCTTTTGATTTTCCTGAATTTATTGCATCAGCAATTTTACTCATTCCATAGGCAAAAGCATAAGTTTCAGCCATTATAGTCTTACTTTTACCGATACTGCCTGAAAACCGATCGGGAACAACATTATAAAATTGACTTTCATTAAAGAACCGAGCAAAAGGAGTTTTATCTGCAATGGTTCTAATTTCAGTTGCACTATAACCTAAAGCGGCCATTAAAGCGGTAATTGAACCCGCTGAAGTACCTGCAACAAATTCAATATCTCTAAGTTTTCCTTGTTTTTCGAGGGTTTCAAAAAGTCCTGAATAGGCGAGTCCTTTCGCCCCGCCTCCGGACAAAATTAACGCGTCTACCCTATTATGCTCTAATTTTTTATTGACCCTTGCTTCAATAATATCATGTTTATATGACACCAGCTGATTGATTTGTCCATTTTCATAAAAACTTTTTACTTCTTTTTTTAATGCAGAATCGGGTATTTGACTAAGCCAATCTGGCTGCTGAAAGGTATTAGGATTAGTACGAAAGTCTGGTACAATGTCTTTGTATTTTAAACCACTACCAGCAATTAAACTGGATATTTTATCTTCTAAGAAAGCCGACTTTTGAATTTCATTATATTTTTCTATATTATCAAGCGATTCATCGATATCTTGGTGTAAATTAAATTCATTGCGAACTTCTGCTCCAAACTTAACTCCTTTAGCAATAAGTTGGGGATTCATCATAAACAAAACCTTTTAAATTAAGTTGTCATTAATACTAATCTACCTTAATAGGTATTTATTATAAAGTAATATAATTAAAAAACCTATTCCTGATAATATTCAGTCGTTCATTTATTCATAAAATTGAAAATAATTATTTTATTATAAATTATTTGATATTTATTATGGCCAAATAGTATAATCTTTTTTAATTCTTTTTAAATCAATCCGAAATGAAAAAAACGAAATATTATCTTTTAAACTTGGCACTAATAATTTTGGTGTATTTTTCTTATATCAAACTTCTATCCATCTCATTAAATTTAACCCCAATCGATTATATTGTTTATAGTGTGGCTTATATTTGTTTTGTGGTTGGATATTTTTTTATTCAAACAAAGAAAAAACAATCTGTTTTTTCTCTCAATAGCCAATCAAACCCCGCTACTTTTTATTATCCACCACTTTCACCTTTAGAATTCGTAAAACTAGCTCCTCCCACAAATCTCGACCACAAAGAATATAAGCACATTGCCATTCTTACAAAAAATAATGAAGGAAAAGAAAAGCTAAATAAAGCGTTAGCCAGTAAGGTTTTTGAAACTCAGCTAGGGGATTTATTTATTCTACTCAATCAATTAAATACGTCAGAGAAGAAAGTATTTCACAGTTTATCCAAGTATATTGTAATGGATGAAAAAAAGATCCGTAAACTAATTCAAACCATATTAAATACAAATATCCAGGCCATATCACTTTTTAAACCTAATGAACAAGTACTTTCACGAGACATCCAAAAATCCATTTATTATTTAGAGCATGTGGATAAAAAGCCTTTTACATTTGATTATGAAACGCTCTTTGATCTCAAACAAAATAAATATTATCAACTATTAATCAATAAATTAAAGATTAACACAGAGACACAAAATAAAATTTATATAAATAAAGTCAATGAATTTATTAGCACCAAAGCACTTTATTTAAACTATCTGATTGCGGAAAATAAAAAGCAAAATTTCTCAGAAACGATTCTCAATTCATCTGAAAAGCAAGTAATCGATTATATTAAGCAATTACCTCAAAAACGACAAAACTTATTGCGAGCATTTAACCAGACTCAAAAACTCATTGAGTCCGATAAATTCTTGACTGAACAATTAAATTTTATATTACAAAAAAATATCAATAGTACTTTCTATCAAAGCTTTTGCAATTTATTAAATGATAATGTGCTCAATCTTTTTATTTATAATGCCTATATTGCAATTTATGCACCGAATCAAAAATATCAAATTCAATACCCAGAAGAAATTGAGCTGATGTCCAAAATCCAAGAGACTTTTGATGTCGATTACGATACCTCAAAAAATGAAGATGCTCTAATAACAGAAATACAGCAACATAGTTTATTGCAGCAAGATTTCCAAATGCTTAATGCTTTGTGGATTATGCAGCAACATGCTTATGTATACACGGGACTAATGTCATTAGTTGAATGTTTAAATCCAAGTAAGATTTTTTTTGAGCAACAATTTGGTTGGCTAAAATATGAAAATCGTGATCTTTGGCATTGTCTGTATTGCGCACTTGGACAGGCTGCTTTTGTTGAGACAGCCGGTGTTTACTCACACTGGATGTTTGAAAAAAACATAAAGAGAGCGGCCTTTGATCCACAAGTGCAGGAGGCAGTACAAACATTGGATGTTTTTGTATCCAGTTATACCGGAGAAGAATAGATTTAAAGTTGCTCGTTTTCGCCTACCCAGTCCAAATTTTCTATACAATGATACATCAGGTGGCCGATATCAATATCATTTTCATCTGCATATTTCATAATTTCGATTGAGATATCTAAATGGTTATTTTCTGATGAATATTTAAAAAGCAAAATTAAACGATTTCTTTCTATTTTAATATTATCTTTTTTAAGACAGTTAAAATAGCTTTTTAACGTACTTATATCACCGTTCTTACAGGCATGAATTGTTTTTTGTAAAGTTATCATGGGTTTATACATTAGCCCGGTATCCAACAAACGACTCCCATGCTTTTTGTTCAGATTCATAAGAATGATCAGAATATTCGCCATTCGGCCCAATATAATAAAACATGCCTTTTAAATCCGGATCTGATTTCACTTTAAAGCCCATTTGTTTAGCAGTCGCAATACTTTTTTCAAATCGATAATCAGAACATGCTTGGCAACGTTTACAATTCATTTTCTTTTCCTTTATTATAGAATTTTATATTTAAATAGCTTTCAACCTAGAAAACGCAGTTGACTTCGTAGCGAGGTCCAATTAAGTGCTGAAGATTAAGGATTTTATGGGTTATTTTGGCTTTTCTTGTAGTCACCCTACTGGTGAAGTCAAAATGTTCCAGAAAATCCTTAAGATTTAGTGCTTAAGGGGACCGCAGTAGATGGCAACTGCGTTTTCTAGGTTCAATTATATTATTTAAAAAACACCCAAAACGGAAGACACCAAGCCTCTGAGGCTGATGACATTTTTACCGTAATTCCTTCCAATACTCCACGGTCTATATCAAAATCACAGGATTCAGTAACTGCCGTTTCACATCCACACATACTAAATGACCCACTTAGTCCAGAAATTGGAATTTGAAAAAAACACATCGCTAATGCTTTACCTGGGTCGGCTTCCGAAATATATTCTTTGGTTAATTTTTCTTTTTGATCACCCATATTTGATAAACACTCGGCACCACTACTATGCCCATTCCCCTCGTCTGATAGAAGTCTATTGAAATAGCCATATCCTTCTTCTTCTCCAGTTCTTTCCTTGGATAATAATTGCTTATAATACTCTGGATCTTCAACCGAATTACTCCCATATCTTAGCTCGAAGGTTTGCTCTAAACCTTTCATGTATAAGTCTTTCCAGGCATAATTTTCATCATTATATACACGCTTATACAATGTATCAGTTGTTAAATCGCTTAATTGGTTTAATAACTCATAGTCAACACTATTTTTATCATCAACATATTCCCCTTCATTGTCGATTGGAAGCGATGTATTAACTTGATTAGAATCATTTTGTTTTTTTTCCTGTTGAGTATTTGTTGAGGCATTATTTTTATTATTTAAATTGCTTGTCGTAACCGGATTATTGCTATCGCCATAAGTTTCATAACCAAAGTCTTGTTGAAAATTTTCATCAAACGGACTTTCTTCAACGATATTTTCTTGAATTTTCACGTCTGAAAAAATACTATTTGATTCGGACAAACTCATTTTCGTATTTAATAATAAAACAAATAATAATGTCAATTGTATTTTTGATTGTTTCATCATATCTCACATAAAGTGTTCTACTTTATGAATCCTCCGCTATTAATCAAATTATTTATCTTAAACCTAGAAAACGCAGTTGACTTCGTAGCGAGGTCCACTTAAGTGCTGAAGATTAAGGATTTTATGGGTTATTTTTGGTGCGGCCGGCTAGGCTTTACTTGTAGTCACCCTACTGGTAAACCTAGGCGGTCCCAACCAAAATGTTCCAGAAAATCCTTAAGATTTAGTATTTAAGGGGACCGCAGTAGATGGCAGCTGCATTTTCTAGGTTAAGCCTAAGCACACAAAACGGTATAAATACCTCGGCTTTGTTTTTTCAATATAGGTGAATATCCCATCACTATCGATAAATGAAATTTATCTTTTGGACTTTTTAATAAATTACGTTCAAAATCAATCTCATTACAGGTTTGTTGGGGTTGTTTTTTTAGAAATTCTATCACCTTTTTCTCAAAATGAGTTAACCTTTTCTCACCATTATATTTCTTTTTAATTTTAATAACATCTCCAATTAGGAGGAGATTATTAAATTTTGATAAAAATCTTTTTAACATAAGAGGAGTGATACTAACCGATGTTTTTTGATTTCCCCAAGAGCGATTTAAACCGGTATGAATATCTTCTATGCAAACTTCGTTATACACTGAAAATATTTTCTTAATTCGATTGATCAACCGATTTCTTCCGGATTCGCTATAGAAAAAGATGGTATGATTTTCATCAAGCCAAACAATATCCTTTTGAGTTTTTAATAAACTACGAAAAATATCATCCAGTTGTTTTAGCGATAAGTCATTAAAATGATTTCGTAACTCTTTTTTAATTTGAGCAACATAAGAAATGCCATGATGTGATGTATAAGAATTGATAAACTTATCCATTTCCCTGACAATGCTATGATTTACATTGATAATATACCGATTATTTTTATAATTTAATAATTCAAGATTATCATTTCCGTAGGGTTTATACTTCTTCTTTTTTTGGTGATAAATTGCGTATAAATTAAATAAACTATCGACATTAAAACTTTTATTTACCAATTCTTGTCTATCCAATTCCTCCATAAGAACCTCAACAGTACAAGGGCTTAGTTTTTTAATGATTGCATACACGTTTTTAATTAGAGGTAATTGATGATTGAATGAAATATTCGCTAAAATATCTTTTACAATACACCGGACTCGTTCAGTCGAAAGGCCATACATACTTGCCAAATCTTTAACCGAGGTATTTTCCCCTCCGGTTAATGAATAAAATTTTATAAAAATTTCTTTATTTTTTTTCGGATGCAAACCAAAATCGCTTACGGAAAGTATATTTGTTACTTCTTCTTCAAGCTTATAAACCATAAAACCTAACCAACTTATTTCAAAATATTTATTATAACGTAATAAATCAAACTTTATAAGTTATTATACAATTAAATATTATAAAGATTTTACAAAACCAATAAATATATAATATTAAAGTATTGTTGTTTTTTTCCTAAATACTTAAAAAATGATAGATTATATTAATAAAGTCGTTTAATATAATAATAAAATTTTAAACAGGAAATAGTTTTTTTATGTTGGCAAAGTTTGTTACAAAAGTTATTGGAAGTAAAAATAAAAGAGTTTTAAAACAGCTTAATCAAGAAGTCCAAAAAATTAATTCTTCGTATCAATTTTTACTTAAAGAGAAAAATGTAGACTTAATTATTAGGCTAAGGAAAACGGTTGCCGAAAAAAAGGTGAATCACAGTTTTGCTATTATAAAAATATTAATCGAACGAACTCTTGGTTTAAAGGCTTATGATGTTCAATTATTGGGTGCACTTTCAATCAATAAACAGCTCGTGGCAGAAATTAAAACCGGCGAGGGTAAGACCTTAACTGGCTTATTTCCAATTATATATCAGTCATTATCTGGCAAACAGGTTCATGTTATATCAGCCAATCGTTATTTAGCAAAAAGAGACCAAATATGGTCAGAAAAACTATTTGCATCACTTAATTTAACATCTGATTATCATAGAGATGGAAAGTCTATCGAAGATACAGTGGCCCTCTACAACAATCAGATTATTTATGGCACGGTCTCAGATTTTGGGTTTGATTATTTAAGAAAAAATCTCATCAATAATCCCAACAATCAATTTGATATTAAATTTGATTATGCTTTAATTGATGAGGCTGATGCCGTTATGATCGATCAAGCGAAAACACCTCTAATTATTACCAGTGAAGAAGAAAATCACCTGTTTAATTACGAGCAGATTGATAAGCAGATTAATTTATTTAATGTCTATTTATCTAAAGTAGACGAACACAAAATTGATGAGTCAATGTATCATGCAATACTAAACCCTATCAAGAAAGAAGTAGAATTGACGGAGAGTGGTTTTAAGCTTGCTGAAACTATTTTTTCATCTCAGGGATGGGTTAAAAATGAAAATAAATATGATGGTCAATATCTTTATTTATATCAAAATATAAAAAATGCCCTATTAGCCCATTTTTGCTACCATTTAAATAAAGATTATATTATCAATACTGAAAATACAAATCAGTCGCAGATTGTTATTATTGATCAATATACTGGGCGATTATTACCAGGACAAACTTGGATGAACGGTCTTCACCAAGCAATAGAAGCGAAAGAAAAAGTTAAGGTTTTTTTTGAAACCAAAGAAATTGCTTCTATATCAATCCAAAATTTTTTATCTCAATACCAATCCTTAAGTGGAATGAGTGGAACGGTTGATAGCGATTCTTTTGAATTTTATCAAATATATGGCTTGGAAACTCTGGTAATCCCAACCAATAAGCCAATGCAAAGGTTAGATCATGGGGTCAAATTATATGCAACTAAAAAAGGGAAATATTCTGCGGCATTAAATGACATTATACAATCCCATCAAAAAGGACAACCACTTTTAATTGTTGTAAAAGATATTGATGATTCTATTGATATTTCTAATCTATTAAAACAAAACGCCATCGAACATAAACTGTTAAATTCAAACTATCATGAACAAGAAGCGGAAATCATTGCACAAGCGGGCAAACTTAATGCCGTTACGGTTAGTACCACCATGTCCGGCAGAGGAACGGACATTATGTTAGGTGGAAGTCCGCATGGTAATGAAGACTTAGCCATATCCCAGCATGAGAATAAACTTCAGGTAGCTCAGTCTGGAGGCTTAAAAATTATTGCTTTGGATAAATTTAACTCATTAAGAGTTGATAACCAAATGATTGGAAGGGCTGGTAGGCAAGGTGAAGTAGGAGAAAGTGTATTTTATATTTCATTAGAAGATGAATTATTTAATTGGTTCAAAGACAGCAAAATTTTAAAAATGGTTAAATTATTTGGCGTTAATGATAATGAAGCGTTAATGCACGCATCAATTAATGAAGCAATCGTAAAAATTCAAGAAAAAATCAACTATATCCATTACAAAAAAAGAAAACAGATTAAAGATTTTGACGATATCCTCAACTCACAAAGAAAAATTTTTTATGCCATGAGAGAACAAGTACTAAATGGAAATACATCTCTTTCAGAGGAATGGATTTCTTATGGTATATATCAAGTTATTAAAACTTATGATAAAAACAATTCGTTAGAAGAGATAAATCACTACTTTACAACAAAATGGAAAATCAAGCTCCCAATTGTGCAAATACTGGAAAAAGACCATAGTTCAAGCGAGCAGATTTTTAAGGAAATTCACCATATTATTATTCAATTTTTAACTGATAAAAAATTATCCACCGAGAAAAAAAATTATACAAATACGATCCGTTCTTTAACCTTAATCTCCATGGATAAAAATTGGTTTAATTATCAGACTCAATCAAAAGAGTTACAAAAAAATATTTATTTGCGCTCATATGCCCAGGTAAAACCCCTAGAAGCCTTTATAAAAGAATCTCATGAGCAGTTCACTGCAATGCTTGAATCCATCAAGGAAGATTTTTGTATGGCATATTTCAATTTTATTTTAAATGAAAAAAATTAAGGTTAATTATGTTTGCTAATATTATTGCTCTTATAAAAGTATTTTTATATTCGGTAAAATCATTTTTTTTCGTCAATGAAAAAAGTAATACGACTCATTTTTATAGAAAGTTTATAGCCTATTACTTATTTTTGTTTTTCACATTGTGGTTAGTTTTAAATCGACTATTCACCAGACTAGAATTAAATAAAGCCGGATTAAACAATGCCACTCAAACCAATGATCTATTTAATAGTTTAATTGGAATAGCCTTAATGTCTGTGATTACATTTGTCATCATTAATTTCTTATATGCTTATCTCATTGATTCGGTTATGGTTTACATCATGAAAAAAAAGCCCAATCAAAATAAATTGGTTTTATTAATTTCAAAACTGTTTGTCTGTTTCTTTTTATTGTTATTGGCGATGAGTATTATATTTGACTTTGCAATGTATTTATTTCCTAATGCTATTTTATTTTCATTTTACATTTTTATTCTATCCACCATTTTAGTCAGTTATTTATTATTCAATTTTTATCGTATTTTTAAATTAGTTTATTTGCTAAACAATACCGGTTCAATATTATTTAGCCTATTTATCGGATCTTTTTACATCAGTACACTATTGATGTTATTGGCAGGGGGAAAAATATAATTGCGAGAAAAAAGTTTAAATAGTTTATATAACTACCTAAAATAAAAGATAAAAACAGAAATGTGATTTCCTATTCTAAGAGGAAATCACATGATTTATTTTTTATTGAGAAACATCGATTACATCATCAGTTAATTGTCGATATATCAATTCATAACCATCCAAATAAGGTAACGAACCGGCTTTTTTAATAACTTCACGACCTTCTTCTGAACTAGCAAATTGAATAAAATCAAGTACCTCAACACGTTGTTCTTCTTTATTGCTTACCATATATAAAGGTCTATAAATGTTATAGCTACCGTTAAACATGTTGTCAATGGAAGGGTATACTCCATCTAATTTAACCTGCTTCACCCCAGATCCTTTTTTACGTGCCGCAGAACCTCCGGTAATGGCAATGCCCATAATATCTGACTTAATCGCTTTGTGGACAGGACCCGATGATTTTTTTTGAATGGCTTTACTAGTATATTCTTTATCGGCATTTTTAAAGGCAACTTCACGAAATGTATAGCCCACGCCATTTAATTTACCAATACGAGTATAAAGATTTATTTTACCCGGTTTTTGGCCGAGATCTTTCCAATCCGTAATTTTACCTTCAAATACCTTTTTTAGGTTTACCAAAGTAATATTTTGAAGAGGGTTATCAGGATGTACAATTACCACTAATGGGTCCCATGCTACAGGCTCCATATTTACATTGGCTTCCAAGGGTTCATTTAACAGCGTATAACGACAAGAACCACCCAAATCTTTGTTGCCACTATTGGTATTTCTAATACCTTTTACGGCTCCCCCACCTTTGAGATCAATTTTAATTCCTGTTTTTATTTCATAGGCATCAGCGAGTTCCTGCATAAAGCCAGCCTTAGAAATACCGCAACCTGACCAGGAAATAGAAACTGTTTTTTGTATTGTGTCTCCGGCCTGGATACTGGAGAAAGCTAACAGCCCCCCGACTACCAAAGCAGTTGCTAGCTTGATTTTTTTTAAAACCATTTAAGTTACCTCTATTTTATATATACAATCACATATTTGCTTAAACATCACTATTTGTTTACTATATATTATAATATAATCAAAATAAAGTTATTTAATAAATTATTAAAACAAGAAATTATACTGCTAACATCACCTATTATTGACAGTCAAAAGTTGTATAGCAAAGCATAAGCTACGCTGATTTTGGCTGTTCGAGTGACTTTGACTTGTTATACTATTGAATACATTTCGCTACTGACTCAGGTAATTTAAAGTATGTTCATCAATCCCGCCCTTGATTTAGCGTTAATTCTTATTTTTTTATTCATTTCATTAACATTATCCTAACAATTTATATACCCGACTTAAAAAACACCATTATTTTTTTTAAACATTATCATTTCGAATTATTTCATTATATAATATATAGGTATTTTTATAATTTTGCGTTGAGTTAGCATTATCCTAAATTAATCAAATTAGTTAATCAAATAAAGAAATTCATTTTATTTATAGATAAAGGAAATCAATTATGTTTAAAAGAAAAGTTCTAACCACTCTTGCTGCATGTATTGCATGTAGTTTGTTTGCTAACGCCCAAGCGACAGAAGCACCAAAAATCGAAACAAAACCAGTAATCAACAAATCAATGGTTAAAACTGATGACAATATCAATCAAATGGTTAATATTGCCGGTAGACAACGCATGTTATCTCAAAAAATGGCTAAAGAAGCTATGTTAATTGTTAATAATGTCAATGCTGCAGAAAATAAAATAAATTTAAAAAATACCATAAAAGATTTTGAAAATGCTTTATCTGCGTTAAGATATGGCGGCAATGTTGGAGACCATACAATTGCAGGAACAAAAAGTTCACGAGTTCAATATCAGTTACGCAAAGGTGAAAATGTTTGGAATGAATATAAAACATTATTAGGAGACGTTATTCAATCCGGCACCTTTAATACCGCTCAAATGAAGCAATTGGATATTTTAAATTTAAAATTACTTTATGAAATGGACAAAGCAACGAGTTATATTGCTTACAATGCGAGTAAAAGCCAATCAGGGGGCACGGTTACCGCTGTCGGCTTATCCGGCAAACAACGTATGCTTTCTCAAAAAATGTCAAAAGACTTTTTGATGATATCCGCTCAATATGACGTTGAACAAACCAAGGCTAGTTTGGAAGAAAGTTTATTTCTTTTTGAGCGGATCTTATACGGCTTGGAAGAAGGTGATAAATATTTAGGATTAATTGCAACCAAGGATAAAACGATTTTAAAGCAATTAAAAAAGGTCAACGGCATGTGGTTAACCTTTAAAAAAGCACTTCAAAATGGCATTAATGAAGAACAAGTTTCTAAAGAACAGGTTGAAATAATTGCAGAAATGAATATTCCCCTGTTGAACGAAGTTCACAAAATGGTAGAAATGTTTGCAAGCACATAAATAGTATTCATTGTGATATATCTAGATTAATAATAAACCTAGAAAACGCAGTTGCCATCTACTGCGGTCCCCTTAAGCACTAAATCTTAAGGATTTTCTGGAACATTTTGACTTCACCAGTAGGGTGACTACAAGAAAAGCCAAAATAACCCATAAAATCCTTAATCTTCAGCACTTAATTGGACCTCGCTACGAAGTCAACTGCGTTTTCTAGGATAAAGCCTTAATAAGGGCTTTATTATTCTGTGTTTTAAAAAAAATAAGTTTATTCTTTAGTTTAGGTTTTTATAATAGCCTATTGCTATTACAATTACTTTTAACCTATAATGAAATTTAATTTATCATAAAATAAAGTACAAGAAATTGACGAAAATAAAAACTCAGGTAGCTTTAGTTGTTGACGATAGCAAGACGATTAATAGAGTTTTACAGTCTCAGCTAGATGGTGTAAATATCCATTCTGAAGTCGCAAAAACTCTTCATCATGCAAAGTATTTACTATCCAGTAATCCTGAACGATTCTTTGTTGCCGTACTCGATTTAAATCTTCCTGATGCACCTTCAGGTGAGGTTGTGGAATATGTCAGAAAATTTAATATCCCAATTATTATTTTAACTGGAAATTTAAATGATAATGTTCGACAAAAAATGCTTAATGAAAATCTTGTTGATTATGTATTAAAGCGTAACATTAGCGAAATTGGATATGTTGTACAATTAGTCAATCAAATTTACCATAACCCTTTTAGAAAAGTCTTAGTTGTTGATGACTCAATCACAACCAGAGCATTAATAAAAAAACTATTGAAAGTTCATCGTTATTCACTTCTAGAAGCTTGTGATGGCAAGCAAGGATTCAAAGTTTTAAAAGAAAACCCTGATATCACCTTGATCATAACTGATTATAATATGCCTTTAATGAATGGTATGGAAATGATTGAAAAGATTCGTCGTAAGTATAGCAGAGAAGACTTAGCAATTGTTGGCATGTCAAATTTAGACGATAAAAATTTATCAACCAAATTATTAAAAGCAGGGGCAAATGATTTCATTTTTAAGCCATTTGAAGTCGAAGAATTTTATTGTCGTATTGGTCAAAATGTTGAAATGACCTCAAAAATCAAACAAATCAGAGACAGTGCGGTTCGAGATTTTTTAACCGGCTTGTACAACCGAAGGTATTTATTTGAAGAAGGTAAAAAATTATTCTCTGACGCAAAAAAAGGAAATTTCCAACTAGCAACAGCCGTTATCGATGCGGATTTTTTTAAAAATATAAATGATACTTATGGGCACGAAGCAGGTGATATTGTGTTAATTGAAATTTCAACAACACTTAGAGAAGCCATCAGCGATAATGGCATTGCCTCACGATTTGGAGGAGAAGAATTTGTCTGTTTATTTAAGCACAAAAATAAAAAAGTCGTCAATTATCTATTTGAATCAATTAGAAAAAAAATAGCAGCATTACGAATCCCCGTTGCTGATAATATGATTAGTGTAACGGTTAGTATAGGTGTTTCTACGAAAATAGGTGACTCATTGGAAAATATGCTGAAAGATGCCGATGAACGAGTTTATCAAGCCAAAGACAATGGCCGCAACCAAGTTGTTTTTTAAACCTAAAAAAAACGATAAAGTTATACTCCCTATGGGACAGCTTAAATAGGGGTTGTAAAATAAAGTGTGTATCTGCCCGTTCTAAACATAAGGAGTTAATTGCTCCTCAAATTCGATTATAAAGCGATTTAGTGCTGGTTTCCAATTATGAATTGGCATAGTCCATTTTTTTGAGGCGGCCTGTATCGCTAAAAAAATGACCTTCATAGCCGAGTTATCATTTGGGAATAATTTGCGAGTTTTAACTGATTTTCTAATCACACTGTTAACCGATTCAATCGCATTGGTTGTATAAATCACCTTACGGATATCCTCAGGATAATCAAATAGTGTGATGAGGTTTGGCCAATGTTTTTGCCATGAGCGGCTGATTTGAGGATATTTATCATCCCATTTTTCAGCAAAGCATTCTAATTCCTGCGCCGCTTCTTGCTCTGTCATTGATTGGTAAATCTTTTTTAAATCACTGGTAACGGCCTTATAATCTTTCCAAGGAACAAACTTCAGTGAATTGCGCACCATATGTACGATACACAGCTGAATTTTAGCTTCAGGAAAAGCGGTGTTAATCGCATCAGGAAACCCCGTTAAGCCATCCACACAGGCGATGAGAATGTGCTTTACTCCTCGATTTTGAAGCTCTGTGAGCACAGATAACCAGAATTTTGCTCCCTCATTTTCAGAGATCCACATTCCCAATAGCTCTTTATGGCCTTCAATATTGATGCCCAGAGCAAGGTAAATGGCTTTATTGATGACTCGCTTATCTTGCCGGATTTTAATCACAATACAATCGAGGTATACAATGGGATAAACCGAGTCCAGTGGCCGGTTTTGCCACTCAACCACCTGTTCCATAACTGAATTGGTCACTTGTGAAATCAGTCCAGGAGAAATCTCAGCACCATACATTTCATCAAAACTGGAAACAATATCTCGAGTTGTCATGCCTTTGGCGTATAGACATAAAATTTGTTCGTCCATACCAGAAATCCGAGTTTGCCTTTTTTTGACCAACACGGGGTCAAATTCAGCGTTGCGATCACGAGGCACATCGATCTCAACCTCCCCATGATCACCTTTTAGTTTTTTGGTGGAATAACCATTGCGACTATTCCCTTTGTTTTTACCTTCAGCAGCATATTTATCGTAGCCTAGATGGTGTTCCATTTCGGCATTTAAAGCGGCTTCAACGGTTAATTTAGTTAGGTAAGCACTAAATTCCGATAAATCTTGAGGGGTTTTAATATCTTTAGCCAGTTCTTGTGCTAGTGCTTGTAATTTGTTTTTGTCCATCATTTTGCTCATTGTTCGAAACCTTTATTAGGGTAACAAAAGATGGTTCAATCGTCCTTAAATTTGGGACACGCTCCAGTATAAAAATGCAACAACGGTTGAGATTAATCTCCGCCTCCATATTGAGCCTTTACCTGGAGAACAAGTTCTGTCAAGGAGGAGTCCTGAGGTACGAAGGAAGCTCCTTGATATAACTTGTTCGGAAGGTAAACTGCTCACTATGGTGGTGGAATTAATCGTTCGTTTAGCATCTGAACCAAACTCGATTAAATTGAACCACTAAAATGAGCAAATACACACTTATATTTACACCCTCATTTTTAAGTGTATAACTATTTATCAATTTCCTTTTTCTGTATCTTCAATAAGCTGATCAAAATCACTCTGAAATAACTGATCTTGCACTACCCTATATTTTTCAAACTCAGTTTCAGCATATTGCTTGGCTAATTTTGCCGTTATTTTTCCACTGTCTTTTAATATTTCTCGATCATCAAACTCTAGAAACTGATCAAGTCTTTTAGCCCAATCTTCCATTGTCATGGGGATTTTCCTTTTTGCTCTGTTTTCTGCTAAATCCAAATAGGCATTTACAATACGACCTAATGAATCCATTTCATCTTTTGATAGATAATTTTTGGCAATAGAGACATCATTTTTTAATATTTTACCTGATGGTGCTTTCTCCCATGAGGTAAGCCCCATTTTTTCTTTGTCACTATCAGCACGACTATGGATTAATTCAGCAGCCGTATTACCATGAATAGCATAATGTAATTTATTTTGAATTTTAGCAAAGAAGGTTTTAGTTGTTGGAGCTTCTTTATTGTAATCAATGCTGGTGGAATAGATGTCGGTTATCTTTTGATAAAAACGGCGTTCACTTAACCGGATTTCCCGAATTTCTTCTAGTAGATGTTCAAAATAGTCTTCATTAAGAAATGAGCCATTTTCCATACGTTGCTTATCAAGTACATAGCCTTTAATAGCAAATTCTTTTAGTATTTGTGTAGCCCATTGTCTGAATTGAGTAGCCCGAATAGAATTAACACGGTAACCAACAGAAATAATAGCATCCAGATTATAATGATTAGTATTGTAATTTTTACCATCTGAGGCAGTTATTAGGAATTTCCTAATAACTGAATCTTGATTTAATTCACTTCCAGAAAATATATTTTTTAAATGTTCATTTATGGTTGGTACAGAAACATCAAACAGTTGAGCCATAAGTTTTTGAGATAACCAGATTGATTCATCTTCATACCTGGCTTCAATACTCTGATCACCACTTTGACCAGTGAAAATTAAAAATTCTGCGGTACTGTTTCTGATTAGTTGTTTTGTCATTTAGGGGACAGTCAAATTTTTAAATAGCTTGTCATCTATTTATGGTATGAGGATATTTCAATATAATCATGCTTCATTATATAAGTGCTTAAAGAAATCTTATTTTGGTCATGTTCTTTGGCTTCAGCTAATCCTTGCTTTAGCTCTTCAAATAAGTCACGCTTGATCGTTTCTTGAATATCGGAAAGTTGCAATTCAGCATTCATGGAAGATTTTCTCTATAAATAGTTAATATTTCGATATTATTTTTCTTAATGCGATAAACAAAACTATACTTTTGATACGCGATACGGCGAATATTTTTGCCGTATTCTGCTTCAAACTCTGGCATAGGTGTACCTGACTCTGGGAATTGGATTAAAACTTTGTGTAGCCAAGTGTTAAATTGTTTTAAATATTTTAAAACAAAGGCTTTGGATAAATCTTGTTGGTATAAATAATCTGCAATTTCAGCTAAGCGTTGCTTAGCTCGTGGAGAAAAGATAATTTTTGTATCACTCATATTTAGCACTGATCTCGCTAAATACTTGATCAGCAGGGATTCCTTCTCCTGCATCTAATTGCTGAATAGAAATTCCAATATCTTTTTTAATTTTTTGCTGATGGATAAAATCTAAAAAAGCTTTGGCAATGGTCTGCTTATCATTACCATAAGTCTGTTGGATACTTTGTTCCAATTCTGGATTATCAATATTAATTGTTAGCATAATAACTCCTAATTATCTTTTTGTTGTGTTTATACCGAATCAACTTGAAAGTGTTGGGTTGAATACCTGAAAATTATCATTAATTCTGGAGTCTAATGAGTTGCCAATATCCGGTAAAATAATGTCAAAAAACTCATTAATTTTCTGTCGAAACTCT
>Ga0209475_10002318_pt1 | contig 19545 bp, 18 predicted proteins | sample tdDd471_FD_187128 | JGI IMG/M metagenome (GOLD analysis project Ga0209475, IMG submission 187128) | Marine sediment microbial communities from the Atlantic coast under amendment with organic carbon and nitrate - tdDd47.1 (SPAdes)... | ecosystem: Environmental > Aquatic > Marine > Coastal >... | reverse complement strand
TATATATTATATATCAGATAAAAATAGCAAAGCAATAGCTTAATCTAAGCCTATGCCTTGCTATGTAGTATACTATCTAATTAAGCAATTTATCATTACTAGTTATCTTTACTCAACCCTACCGCCATGTGTAATTGATTCTGCATTAGTGCAAGAGAAAAGAAACATAATAAGAAAAGACCTTGAACTGCATAAAGAATACTCATATCCGCATCGTTTGCAATCTTTGCTATTTTCTTGCCTTTTGTGTATAGCCAATAAACTGCATAAAATGGAACTATAAAGAACATTGCCGTTTCCAAAGATGAATTAACTTTCTCAGTTTCTAGTTTTGCAATATCTTCTGATATGGATTTTACCCAGAAAACTGTGTAAACACCTAAAGTAATAATCGATAAAGCTATACTTAGTACGATATTTTTCTTTAGTATATGTTTTCCATCAGATATTGGAGGAAGCATTGCACAACATGACCAAATCAGCACCATAGATCCCAGGGCTAATAATGATAAAAGCAAGTAGGCATACATGTATCCAAAAGGTGTAGATGCTTTAATTAATATGATTAACTCTTCAATATTATACCATAATGCAAAAGTAGAAGTTATTGTTATAAAGATTGTTGCAAAAACTATCGCAAAACTTTTCCTTATTGTATATATTCCAAACAAAATATATGCTAATACTAACGTTATGTTTCTAAATATAAAAAACGAATCATCGACAGCTATTCCATATTCCATTATTGTGCTTATAAGAGTATATAAAGTAACCGCAGCACCAAGAAAAACAAGGATTGCTAAGTACTTTATCTTATCAGTATTAAAAGCAGCAATAATAGTAAATACAGCAAGTGCTAAAGTTACTAGAAAGTCAATTACAGTTACTGAAAAATTCCAGTCTATCATTTTGTATTCTATAGCACTAGGTAAGACATTAATAAAATATAGTGAATACAATACTGAGGATATAAAAATTAATACTCCTGCTACTAAAAAAGGTATACTTATCTTTCTTTTCTGTTTAACTTCCATAGTCTCTTTTGTTTCTACAGTTTCCATAGTTTCTCCTTAAACTTTACTATTTAATTTAATTGGGAATTTTTTCTTACAATTATACCATATATTATTTGTTTATTGAATTAAATTATAATAAAAGCCAGCAATAAAGAATACCAGCAAATAGTTTTATTAAGTGTCTTAACTCTACTTTCTAGACCAAGGAACTAGCATTGATACATGCTCTTTATATTTTTCATACTCAGGAGTTTTTTCAACAATATGATTCTCCATCATTGGTATACTTACAAATACAAAAAGTAAAGTAATAAAAACAGCTCCTATTATAGATATATACATTTCTTTAACTACGCCTAATTGCATAATATAAAGTCCCCACCAAAACACAATCTCTCCAAAATAATTGGGATGTCGCGAGTATCGCCATAGACCAGTATCTATTGGCTTATTTGTATTGCTTTTTCTGTGCTCTTTCATTTGCATATCCGCTATTAGCTGAATAATCGGGCATATTATACATATCGTAAAACCAATATACAAAAATACATTGTGTGTAGATGCATGAAAAATAATATAATATGCAGGTATTAGTCCAAGATAAACTAGCACTGTTGGCATTATGTTTATTCCTCCTAAGTTAACAATCTGCCATATGTCACTATTCTTTTCTTTTAGCATTTTGTATCGCCAATCAATATGCTCCATGCCTTGCCAGTTTATAATCCAATTTAAAGTAAGTCTTATCCCCCAAGATAAAATAACAATTGCAAGTAATATGTCTGCTATGTTCAATGAACTTTCTTTATTCAAAATCCAAAATGCGACAATAATAATTGGTGCTAGTGACCAATATGGATCATAGACACTAGAATTCTTCAAGGCAACTCCTAATAGCCATACTACTATAGTAGCTTCTATGTTACCAATGAATACAGATATTAACAAATCTCTATTTGCAAATACTCTTTGTGTGATAAAACCTACATAAGTAGCAAGAATATATACTGCCAAAATTATAAAAAGCGATGTGGTTTTACTTATTCGTTTCTTCAAATTCTTATCCTCTATATTTTTGTTTTAGGCTTAAACATTACATCAGGTGAAATTACACCTTTTCTGCTTGTACTCTTCATCAGCTTAAAAAACTTCTCTTGAGAATTTATCTTCTTACCTTTTTCAGACACTTTCTTATATGATCCATCTGCTTGTTGTTTACGCATTTTCACATTGTCAGTAAGCATTAAATCCATAGATTCTATTATTCTTTGTTTAATATCTTCCTGTTCTACTGGAAACAATGTTTCGATACGCCTATCTAAGTTTCTTTGCATCCAATCAGCAGATGATAAAAAAACTTTATTCTCTCCTCCAGCTGTGAAAATGTATATCCTATGGTGTTCTAGATATCTTCCTATAATAGACATCACTTCTATATTTTCTGATAAACCTTCAACTTGAGAGCGAAGACCATTTATCCCCCTGATAATCAACTTTATTCTCACTCCTGCCTTTGATGCTTCATATAGTTTTTTTATTATTTCCTCATCAATCAATGAGTTTACTTTTGCAGTTATACCGCTAGGTAACATATTTTTAGCATTATCAATTTCCTTATCTATCATTTCCACAAAAAAACTGCGTAATCCTGTTGGTGCAACATGAATCTTTTTATATTGCGGAGGTAAAGAAAATCCAGTTAACACATTAAATAGTGCAGATATATCAGAAGTTATAGCTGGTTTAGCAGTAAATAAACCAAAGTCTGTATACAACTTAGCCGTAGAATCGTTGTAGTTTCCAGTGCCTAGGTGTGCATACCTGCGTATTCCATCCTCTTCTTTTCTTACAATTAGTAATGCCTTACAGTGAACTTTTAGACCTAACAATCCATATATAACATGACAACCTGCTTGCTCTAATCTTCTTGCCCATGCTATGTTATTTTCTTCATCAAATCTTGCTTTAAGTTCTACCAAAACCGTTACTTGCTTACCTACTTGTGCTGCTCTAATCAATGCGCTTACTATGGGTGAATTACCACTTACTCTATACAATGTCTGCTTTATCGCTAACACCTTTTCATCATCAGCAGCTTGTTCAATTAGATCAACAACTGGCTGGAATGATTCATATGGTAAATGAAGCAAGATATCACGTTCTCTTATTGCATCAAATATGTTTTCACCCTGAACTATACCCATTGGCTCTTGTGGTGTATTGCTTGAATACTTATAATGATTGTATTCACTTTGCCCTGTAAATGAATATAGAAATGTCAAATCCAATGGCCCATCTTCAGTGAAAACATCGCTTTTTTCAACTTTTAGATGATGGGTTAAAAACTCCATTAGCTCATCTCCCATACCACCCTCTGCAAAATCTTTCATAATTTCAAGTCTACAAGGCTCACCATGCTTTCTTTTCTTTAATGATTTTTCAATCTCTAGTAATAAGTCCTGCGCTTCCTCATCTATAAACAAGTCACCGTTTCTTGTTATTCTAAAAAGTCCAACATCACCTATTTTATATCCGTTAAAAAAGTGGGATAGATGCATCAAAATAGCATCCTCTATAAGTACATACTTATGACTTTCTCCTAACCTAATAAATCTTCGTAAAATTGATGGTATCTGAATTATTGCATGAACAATATCATCAGAATCCTTTTTCTTCAGACTAAGTGCAATGTTAATCTTTTTGTTTGCTAAATGGGGAAATGGTCTGGACGCATCAACAGCTAAAGGCGTTAATACTGGCTGAATAGTATCCAGATAATACTTATCTACAAATGCTTTTTGTGAAGTTGTTAAATCCTTACCCCTGACTATTTCTATTTCTTCCTTCTTGCACTTAGACATTAAATCCTTATAACACTTATATTGATCTTTGCAAAACTCATGTGCCTTTTTATTTACCATTTCTAATTGCTCATTTGGCATTAGTCCAGTTATGTCTTCCCTTGTAACATTGTATGCAACTTGCTGCTTTAGACCTGCAACACGAACCATAAAAAACTCATCTAAATTAGAGGCTGTAATAGCCAAAAACTTTAATCTTTCAAACAATGGAATGCTTTTATCCTGCGCTTCCTCCAATACACGGTAGTTGAAATCCAGCCATGAAAGTTCTCTGTTTGTAAATAAAAGTTTTTGATTACTCATAGTTTTAAATCCTTATTATAGTTTAGATTATTATATCATATATTCTGTAAAAAATGATAAATTATAATAGAGCCAGTATTAGTCTTTACCTAATCTTTACATGATATATATCTTATGTACTGTTATATTATGTGTATTAATTATATTTTTCCATATTTATTAGTATTTTTACAATATGCATTGAATTTGGTAAGTAACTAATGTAGTATATATATTAACTAATAAGGTATTTTATAACATATAAAAGAGAGGTAAGATATGAACAATAAAACAAAGTTAGCAATTGTACACTTTTCAGGAATGATTGTATCATTATTAGTAGCTGTATTAGCTCATTATGTGTATGATTATTATCCCTCAACATTCACATCATTACTATTCCCTGTCAACGAGAGCATTTGGGAACATGCTAAGTTATTTGTACTTCCAATAATGCTTGTGTATTTAATAATCTATTTTATTATTGGTCGTAAATTCAAAAATTATCTGCCGGCAACTTTTGCTTCACTAATATTTATGCCTATATTCTCCTGCATAGTCTTTCAAATCTATTTGATAGTTGCAGGCACTCACCATCCTGTTTCAGGTATAATATTTAGTGCACTTACTTTTATTATAGCTTTTATATTATCTTACTTTATAGCCATACAAGAAAGGCAAATAAAAAGGTCAACCATTATATTTGCAGTAATAGGAGTAGTTGCTTTAATTGCAATAATGGCTGTGTTTACATATTATACTCCAAAGGTAGATTGGCTAGATTGGTTGTTTATGGACCATGAAAATATGTGCTATGGTTTAATTAAATAATTATTAATTAAATTTTATATTCTTTATACACCTAGTTAATAGGTGTATTTTTCATTATAAATAAAATAAGAATAAATAAGTCAAAGCTTACCCAAAAAATGGACATAAATTTTTATAAAAAACATGTTATACTATTTTCATAATAAGTACACAATATCTAAACACAAACGTAAGATTTTAGAAACATTATAAAATTGTAACCCGTAAAGATAGGATGCACATGAAAGAAGAAAAGAAAGCACAGAGCATTAAGCTAAATAGTTTATCAGCTAAAATTATAGATATTCAAATGGGAAAAGATGATGTGAACACATTTATTGCTGATTATATACCATATATCAAATCCTGTGCATATAAAGCATGTGGCAAATACATAAATAGAGAGAGCGATGAAATGTCTGTAGCACTTATGGCATTTCATGAAGCTATTAATTCATATGACAATAGAAAAGGTTCATTTTTATCATTTGCAAACTGGGTAATAAAAAGGCGCATAATTGACTATATGCGTAAAGAAAATAGGATAATAAATCAAACCAATTTCAGTGATTTATCACAACACCAATTAAATCATGTATATGATTATGAGGCAGGTGACGGCTACTTAGTTGAAAATCCTTTGAAGCTCGAAATTGACGCACTATCAAATAGATTGCACTCTTGTAATATACAATTTGAGGAGCTTGTTTTAGTCTCACCAAAATCAAGAAAAACAAAACATGCATGTATCGGAGCTATCAAATATATTGTAGATAATCCTATAATCTATAAAGAAATGCAGAACAATTGCCGACTGCCTATAAAAAAAATTGCAGAAAATTTAAAAATACCCCGAAAATTATTGGAGCGTCATCGAAAGTATATAATGACGGTGGTTGAAATTCTAACTGGGGACTATCTGTATCTTAGAGAATATGTAGCATTTATAGAGAAAGGAGAACACTAATGAAAGCTGTTGTTATAAATATAAATAAAAATAAAGCTGTTTTAGTGCAGTCAGATAGCACTTTTATCAGTGTTCCAAACAAAGGCTATGTAGTAGGCCAAGAGATATATATAAAGGATAGCAAAAACAAGATTTATCGTAAACTTGCAAAGGTAACAGCAGCTGCCGCAGCATTTTTACTGGTTATTGGGATTGGATTTTCATATGCATACAACATTCCTAGATGTTATGTAAGCGTAGACATAAATCCTAGCATCGAATTACAAGTAAATATGTTTAATCAAGTTATTAATGTAAATGGTGTAAACGATGATGGTGCAGCTATACTAGAGAAAATGGAGATAGGTCACAAGAGTATGGAGAGGGTCATTGAGTTAATTATTAGCCAAGCTAAGAAAGAAGGCTATTTAACCTCAGATGATGAAAAAGCAGTTATAGTTGCAGTCCAGTGCGATAATCAACATAAACAAGACACAGTTATGGAAAGTGCCAAGCTACAGGTAAACAAATCTCTTAAACAGTTAGATATTTCAGCCACTGTCTCTGTAGATTTAGTAAGCAAGCAAACAATTGATGATGCTCATGCTATGGGTACTACAGCTGGCAAATTAGACTTGATTGAAGATTATATTGAGTTATCAGAATCTGATACACAAGCTGTTGAATTTAAGGATACTCCTGTTCAAGTTTTAGTTAAAGAAATAGATGATTTAAAAGAAGATCATGATGATAATTCAGATAAAGAATATAGTGAAAAAGATGATGATGAAGAAAAAGACAAAGATAAAGAAAAATATAAGGATAGAGAAAGAGATAAAGACAAAGACAAAAAAGATAAAGAACATAATGAAGCATCTTATACAGAGGATAACAACAATGAAGATCATGATGATAACGAATTAGATGATGCAAAAGAAGATGGAAAAGATGAAAAAGACAATGTAGATAAACCTGATGAAGAAGAAACAGATAACGATGATGATGACTTAGACAATGATTCTGATGATGAAATTGATGATGATTTAGAAGATGATAATGACAAGGAAAATGATGATAATTTAGGCGATAATGACGATGATAATTAATAAATAGAAATATAAGTGGAAAGGATTACAAAAGAAAACATGAAACATGCAAGGAAAATTATTTTTATACTAGTTGCAATAATGCTAGTAACACAAGTAAGTGCTTTTGCTGAGACAGTTGATACAACATCAGGAGCTAGCACAACAACCGACCCTACAGATGCACCAACTCAAGCGCCTACATCTGTACCAACTCAAGTACCTACCGTAGAGCCAACAGATTCTCCCACAGCTGAACCCGAGGTGACACCTATTCCTGATACAACTGTAACTCCAGATGTAACACCTGAGATTACAGTAGCACCAACACCACAAGTATCACCTGAAGCTACAGTAAGTATTGCACCAGATTCTGTTCTTTATCCTGTAAAACTATTACTTGAAAGTATTTCAATCAGTTTAACATTTGATGAGAACAACAAAGCAGAACTTCTAGTAAAGTATGCAAACAGAAGAATAGCTGAAGCAGATATAATGAAAGCAGAAGATAATTTAGAAATCGCTACAGAGTTAATAGAAGACAGCATTAAATTGCTGGAAAAAGCCAATAAAATTGCTAAAGACGCTGATGAAAGCGATTCTGAACTGGTAAAAGAAATATTAGTTGATATATCACAAACTGGAGAAGAAGTGGTAGTATCTCTTGAGTTTATGGCAAGTGATAATGTAGATACAGAAGACTTTGATAAACTATTGGAAAAGGCTGAAGAAGAGATAGTTAAAACAGTAGTCACAAACGCATTCCTAGTATCAAAAGACAATTTCTTTGATGCAAAAGATGCATTTAAAATTGCTAAAGAGAATTACAAAGCTGCTAAAGAATCTGGAGATGAAGATGCAATCGCTACTGCATTCGAAGCTTTGGTTGCAGCAGAAGAGCTTAAAGATGAGCTTGAAGATGTAAAAGATGAATTTGAAGAGCTAAAAGAAAATGCAAAAGATAGCTATAAAGATAATAATGATAACGATAACGATGACGACGACGATGATGATGACGATGATGATGACGATGATGGAAAAGCACTAGGCAAAGACAAAAACAAAGATAAAGGAAATAAAGATAATCGTGATGATGATCGTGACCGTGACGATGATGACGACGATCATGATGACGATGACGACGATGATGATGATGACGATCATGACGACGATGATGATGACGATGATGATGATCATGACGATCATGACGATGATGACGATGATGATGATCATGACGATGATGATGATCATGACGATGATGATGACGTTTAATATTTACCTATCCTAAAGTGTGTTTTTATAAGGGACTGCCATATATGGCAGTCCTATTGCATTTATCATCAAAAACTCTTATTCGTCCTCCTAGTATATATTACTTATTAAATACATCCTTAATATAATTAACTTCACCCTCCCAACCTTTTTTACTATCAAGATTATTAAAAGTATAAAAAATATAATGAGTTTGTGAAAAAAAATACAATTTAGTGATAGTAATCACATCAATATTATTGTATAAGTGTATAATATACTTATTGAATGCATTACTAGCAAACTAATGTGCAATGTAAAATAATTATTGAACTATTATACAAGGAGATAATATGAAAAAAATACTTTTTATTTTTTTAGCTTTAATCTTGCTATTTACAGGCTGCAATAGCACTACAGGTGAAACAGGTGCTGTTGATACTACCCCTACTACTGAAGTTACCGAAGCTCCAACCCAAGAACCTGTTGAAGAATCTATTGAACTATCTGTTCTAATACCTTTTGGTTCAACTTCACTATCTATGTCTGGGCTTTTGATTAATGAAGCTACTCAGGAAGGTAATTACAGCCTTGGTGAAAATGTAACTTATAAAACAGAAATAGTAAATGGTGCAGATCCATTAGTTGCTGCATTTACAAGTCAGAGTCATGATGCTATAGTTGCTCCTACAAACTTAGGTGCAAAATTTTACAATACTGGAGTTCCATATAAATATGCTGGGTCAATTGTATATGGAAATCTTTACTTAGCTTCACTTGATACACTCAATAGCATATCAGATTTGGAAGGCAAAGAAATTGTAGCTTTCTCTCAAAACTCTACTCCAGATGTAGTTTTGCAAACTGTTATAAGTCTTAGTGAACTATCAGACAAAGTGACTATTCGTTACGTTGGTAGTGTATCTGAAGCACAAGGAGAACTTTTAGCTGGTACTGCACAAGTTGCACTCTTAGCAGAACCTATTTTAAGTGTAACAAAAACTAAAGCAGACCTAAGTGTTATAGACTTACAAAATGAATGGGCCTCTTTAACAGGAGCACAAAGCTATCCTCAAGCTGCTATATATATTAAATCAGAATTAATAGAAAATAATCCAGATGTAGTAGGAGTATTTCTAGAGTTAGTGCAAACATCAATAATTGAAGCTAATGCTAACCCTTCAGAGGTTGCAAGTGCTCTTGTAGCTATAGAGTTTGGTTTGCCAGCAAAAATAATTGAATCAGCAATTCCAAACAGCCATCTAGTTTTTGAAACTGCACTTGGTTCAAAAGAAGATTTAGAATTCTACTATAATAAAATTATGGAACTAAATCCTGCATTGATAGGTGGTAAACTTCCTGATGATGAGTTCTATCATTAAAACTAAACTATAAAGCAATAACTTAAAAGGGCATCTAAAAATGCCCTTTTGTGATATAATAAATCTATAAATTAAGGAGCAACCAATGCACAAACATAATAATATAAGTAAAAGAAAAAAAAACATAACTGCTTTAATAAGCATTGCTTTTTTGTATGTGCTATGGTATGTAATTAGCTTTTATATTGATAAAAACCTACCCTATAATCTAGTTTTACCAAATCCAAATCTTGTTTTTATCAAAGTCTACGAGCTACTTACTAAATCAGCAACCTACACCATTGTTTTTGCTAGTTTCTCGAGGCTTCTTATAGCTCTTGTAGTATCTTTTTTCTCAGCAATAATAATTGGGACTATAGCATCTATAAAAGCTCCATTTGAGGCTTTCTTACGTCCATATGTCAGTAGTATACGTGCTATACCTGTTGCTTCAATGCTAGTTGTTATTCTTTTATGGATAGGCTCAAAAAATGCTCCAATTGTAATATGCGCAATGGTTGTTTTTCCACTGTTCTACGAGATGATATTAGAAAGCATAAAAAACATGGAAAAAAGCTTTTTGGAGGTTATAAGCTTAGACAGTAAGTTCAACTTCTTTGTGTTTAGAAAAGTATATGTACCTGCCATATTGAATAATCTGTTTATTTCTTTTGTGCAATCCATAGGACTAGGTTTTAAAGTATTGGTTATGTCTGAACTTATTGCTTATACAGAAGATAGCATAGGTAAAAAAATATACACCTCAAAGCTTAACCTAGATATTGAAGGTGTATTTGCGTGGACTATAATTATTATTGTAATTGTTATGATAATTGAGTGGTTATTTAGGAGAGTCAAGAAATCATTTGACAATCAGTTAAACACGTAAATTATTCTATTGCTATTTACCGTTATCATCTACATATTTTATAACAGCTTCCATAGTCTCTTTGGAAACAACATGCTCCATTCTACAAGCATCTTTTTCTGCTGTTTCCTTATCTATGCCCAAGGAAAGCATTAAATAATCTGTTAAATATATATGTTTGTTTTTTATTTTCTTAGCTAGTCCTCTACCTTTTTCTGTCATTGTAATATGACCGTATGGCTCTTGAGCTATCAAACCATCTAGCTTAAGTTTATTTATCGCTCTATTAACGCTGGGCTTTGAATATCCTAATGTTTTTGCAATATCAATAGAACGAATTATTTCGTCCTTCTGATCTATATTATATATAACTTCTAGATACATCTCTTGTGACTCACTGGATTTCACGTATTACTCCTTTTTATATTGCAAATGCTTATATTTACCATTATAGTATGTAATGTTAGTATAAATAATCATACAATATTTTTATTCAAAAGTAAATAAACTTATATTTAAGACCAATTATATCACGTTTCGGTCATATGTCAATTATTCTTTCAGATTATGCCTTGGGTTTTGAATAAAATTAGAAATATAAATATCATAATAGGAGTAAATATGAAAGAAATAAGCAAAGACGATTTAATAATGCATAGCTCTATGGAATTGCCATATGAAGGTGGCAGCATATATTTTTCTAGTTTAGATGCGCTCAACATATATACTGACATTGCTAAAAGTAAGTTCTTAGAAGATATTAACATAGTCAAAAGACCTTCAACTTCAAAACTCTTAGCAGTTCACCTTAAAGAAACATTATTTAATAAAGATCTAGCACAATTTATTATTACTCAGCTAGTACAATTAAACAATCCTGTAAGAAAGCTAGTTTTTGTAGGACTAGATAGTAAAGGAAAACGGCTCATGTCAAATACAATAAATGAGTGTAACCTTATTGTATTATATATTTTTTGCAATGATTATGAAAAGGCTAAGGAGTGGCTGATAAGATAAAATAATTATTAATTCAACATAATTTAAATAACAGATTTTGTCAATACAAAGATACATATATAAATTTGACGATTATACAATATAAGTGTAAAATATTAGAATAAATTTTGTGTATATGAGGTAGGTTAATGCAACCAAATTATAATAATAACCGTAAAAACAACGCGAGAAATATACTTCTAATTGCAGCTATTGCTTTAACTCTAATAATAGTTGTAATTATAGTTATTGCATCTATGCCAGGTGGTAACAATTTATCTGATGCACAAAGCAACATTTCTAGCGTAATAACCCCTACTCCATATGGTACGGAAGTAATAACACCATTTTACACTCCTACAAAAGTACCTACTGTCGAGCCAGTAACAGTAGATACACCAGAACCTACTTCAGCACCTACTCCTACTTCAGCTCCCATAAACATGAGTAAGACATATAAAAAAGGTGACGAAGGAGATGACATACTAACAATACAAAACATGCTTATAGATATGGGGTTCAATCCAGGTGTAGCAGATGGACAATTTGGAAGTCAGTTAAAAGATGCTATTAAGAACTTTCAACTGTATGAAAAATTAGATGATGATGGCATAGCAGGTCCTACAACCATCAATTATTTGGTTAATGACTGGCAAGAGATGACTACAATACCACAAAAGCAAAAAACACTGCAAGGTGTCACTATTGGAATTGATGCAGGGCATCAACAAAAGGAAAATACTAGTACTGAACCAGTTTCACCTGGCAGCTCAAAAACTGTAATAAAATCATCAGATGGTACTTATGGCAGATGGACAGACGCAAAAGAATATGTAATAAATTTGCAGATAGCGTTAAAGCTGAAAAATGAGCTTGAAGCTTTAGGAGCAACAGTAATAATGACACGTGAAACTAATAATGTTGATATTTCTAATTCTCAAAGAGCTAAGCAAATGAACAATGCAAATGTAGATTGTTGGGTTCAAATATATGCAAATGGCGATGATGATAAATATAAAAGAGGCATGATGATGCTTGTACCTAAAGATGACTGCATGGATACAACAGACTCAAAAGTGTATGGGAATAGTAATAGTTTATCAGAAACATTATTAAACAGCACATTAAACTCTACTAATGCTAAAGACCTAGGTACACTTAAAGTAAGCAGCTTGGCTTCATTCAACTATTCAAAAACACCTGTATGCTTAATTGCTGTTGGCTACTTAAGTAATGAAACAGAGGATAAGTTACTAGTAACAAAAGACTACCAAAATAAAATTGTTAGTGGTTTAGTTAATGGATTTAAGGAGTATTTTTCTAGATAATAAATACTCCTATTTATATAAGGATAAATAAATGATATGAATTTTATTATCACTGGTACTTGCAGTTGATTGTGGTTATATTGCACAAACTAAGTAATATGACGCAACTGTATGAACTATGCTTGCCTTCTTATTTGTAATTATTTCTTTAATTATTATTCATATGTTAAGTCAAAAAACCTTAATTAAGCAAATTAACTAAGAAAACGATATTGGTTCAACCCTATTTATAATGATTATGCTTGTGCTAAACTAGAGTATGATTTTCTAGAAGAAAATAATATAATCCAGTATTGAAAATCAACTTTAGTATGTGTAAAGGATATTGCTATAATTGTATCTGGTTTATTGATGCACTAATATGTTATATGGTTACTATCTTATAGCTAAAGTATATATAACAGGCAAAAAAACCATTACAAACCTTAATAAATAATTACTTTGCTAGAATAAACTTAATAAAATAATATAAATAAATTGTTTTATATAATATTCTTTTAATAATAAACAAAATCAAGATAATACTTGCCTTTAAAATTTACTGTGTTATAATTAGCACGAATTTTATTGAGGGCTATGCAAATGAGATATTTAGTTTATGCATTAATGCTTTTGGCAAAGGTCATTGAAATTAGCATTGGCACAACAAGAATAGTATTAATCACCCGTGGTGAAAAGCTATTAGGAGCAATTTTAGGCTTTTTTGAAGTATTGATCTGGGTGATATTAGTATCCACTGTTTTAAAAGACATTACGAGCGATCCCATTAAGGTTGTAATATACGCATTAGGGTTTGCAATTGGTAACTATGTAGGCTCATTGTTTGAACAAAAGTTAGGAATAGGAAATGTTCGCATCGAGGCTATTGTAAAGGAAGTCCATGGTCAGGATTTAGCAAAGAAAATAAGGGATAAAGGATATGCAGTAACAGTAGTGGAAGGTGAAGGTATGAACCACTCCCGTAACGTACTGATAATGAATATTCCTAGAAAAAAACACCTTAAACTTGTAAATATGATAAAAGATCTTCAGTACAATGTAGTTATTACTGTAACTGATATAAAACCTGCATTTGGTGGATACGGAATGCTTAGGAAATAGAGTAGCAAATGATAATTTGCATATTGTAAATTATTTTTATATATTTAATAAAGAGATTGCATTGCAATCTCTTTTTGATTTCTATAAGCTTCATTTTATTTATTGATAACTCAAATAAACTTATAATAAAACTATTGACATAATAATATTTCCATTATATTATAACAGTGTTCATTTATTAGTATATCGTTCATAAATATCAAAGGTGGTAATAATGGTACTTTCAAAAAAAGAAAAACAAGAAATTAAATCATATAGAATAAAGGAAGTATTCATATCTACAGCAAAAGATATAATAATAAAAGAGGGCGCAGTAAATGTATCTACGAGAAAAATAGCTGATGCTAGCGGATATTCTTTAGGCACAATATATAACTACTTTAAAAATATTGATGAATTACTTTGGCAGGTCAGAAGCAAATTAATTATTGATATAAACAATCATATAAAATCTATAATATCATCTGTTAGCAATGTAAATGAATTGGTATTATTGTTTTCTGAATTTATAAAGTATTTTACTAATAACCCAAATATATACGAGTTTTTCTATCTATATAAGCTTAACCCACAGCATAAACCTTCTAATGTTAGTGATTACAATATTGATATCATTAGCACTTTTGAATTTTTGCTAAAAGATGGATACATAAGTAGAAGCGACATTCATACACTTTCTATGACTATAATATATAGTGTGTATGGAATGTTAACAATGTACTTTTCGCAAAACGATACTATGGATGAGCAAATCTTAAATACTCAAATAGAAAGCATAATAAGATATTTAGTAGATAAACATCAAAAAATATAAATGTATATGAGGTAAAAACATGAGTCATAAGCCAAAAAAGACAGTATATAAACTTGGGGCCATAGCATTACTATTAATTGTAGCATTAATACCATTGCAAGTAATAGTTTTCTATATCTCCCCTCCCCCTGAATCTGTAGAAGATTTTCTAGCCTTGTACCACAAAAGCCCAATACTAGGTATGTTAAGTCTAGATTTATTGTATATTATTAATAATCTGCTTCTTATCATTCCATTTATCGCTCTATTTATAAGGTTAAAGGAAACAAGTTCTACACTAAGCTTAGCATCACTAGTAGTAATAATTATTAGTCTATCTATATACTTTAACACTAATCCTGCTTTAGAGTTCTTAAATCTAAGTAAGCAATACAATGAAGTAACTGCTGTTTATGATCAGCAAATAATTATGGCAGCTTGTACTTCTTTATTAGCCAATTACACAGGTACTGGTTTCTTTATATACTATATGCTTGGAGGAATTGCAATACTCCTAATTTCACTTGCAATGATATATGATAATGAATTTGGTAAGCCAATAATCATTTTAGGGATAATTTCTGGTGCAACTATGCTAGTACCATCTACAGTTGGTATGGTAGGATTTGTAATGTCACTATTATCTTTGATACCATGGATTATGTATTCTGTGCTTGTTGCTTTTAAACTATTCAAGTTAGAAGAATAAACTTAAATTAATACATTTATGCAAATAGATTGTCCATTTATGGACAATCTATTTGTATTTACAATTATTTAAGGTTTATTATTTTTTTACCTTTCTTATAATGAATAACATTCCTCCTAAACTGGCAGTTGCTACAACTGCTACAACTCTAAATGCATATCCCAAACCATATACATCACCTATACTGCCTACTATTGGAAAAAGAACAATCATATAAGCTGAAAACATCATACTTTGTAATGATAATATAGTTGCTCTTTGCTTACTTGGTATTAGCTTATTTATATAATCGCTAACAGTAACAAAAATCATTCCCTCAACAGCAGATAATACAACAAATACATATCTCTCAACTCCTTCAATGCTCATTCCCCAAAAACCAATAATTCCTACTACTGCAGCAATTCTCATTATACCAGCTATAGAATATTTCTTTTCAAGCCTATGGGTTTGTGTTGCTAAAATGGCACATGCTAGCGAACCTGCTGCTAGGACTATACCTATTTCAAATGTAGTCTGCCCTAAAGCTTGTAATCTGTTTTGTATATAGAAAAATTCTGTAGTATACAGTGTTGCAAAAAGCTCAGCCGCTAATATTGCCCCAAGTACTCTTTTATCCTTTTTTACTATGTATAAACTATCCTTTAATTGATTTATAAAAGTCTTTACAAAACCCTGCGAATTATCAACAGAGCTTATTGTTGGTTCAGTAAAACTTAAAGTTTGAACAAAAGTAACTATGGCTATCACTAAGGATACCTTATATATATTTTCAAAGTTTAGTGTAGCTATATATCCAGCTACTACTAGTGAAAATATGCTAGCAATATTATATAAAAACTCATTGCGTCCAGATATTTTCAAATATGCTTTTTCTCTTCCTATTTCCTTCAAGCTATCATATACAAGAGCATCACCTGCTCCTGATTCTAAGTTATTGCTTAAGGCTGAAAAGAAAAATGCTACTGCAAAAGCTAAAGCGCTGTTACCCCATATCATAAATAAAATTGATATAATAGATGCCACTTTGCCTAGAGATCTACTCGTCTTTCTACCAAATATATCTGCTATCGCTCCAGTAGGTATTTCCATTGAAAAAGATGATATATGATAAACCGTTTCCATTAAGCCTATATGAAATAAGCTAAGACCCTTATAGGCTAAATACAACATCCATATACCTCTGGTTAAGTTAAGGCTGTTTATGAATTGAAATATATATTGCTTTCTTATATTGCGTTCTAATTTGTTTTTAATTTCCATGATTATAACTCCATTTATTTTTTGTACTAAAAAAGCGACTAATCTTTAGGAAAAGCCGCATATTGGTAGTTACATCATATTTTCAGACTAAATTAACTACAAATAGGCAGACTCCTCCCTTGGTAGTCAAAATCATGTGAAATTCCAGACAATGAAGCTGGTAAAACAGATAGTATTAAGTTTTCATACACTTGATGTTTCACTTCATCGCCTCCATATTTAGTCATTAGGATTTTATCATAAGTACTTAAAAAGGTCAATTATTATCATAAGATAGTAATTGTAAATATAATACAGCAACTATTTGTTGCTATACTTATGCAAAATTGATAGAATAAAAAAATACAAGTAAAAATAAAGGGATAGATATGAGTAAAAATAAAAATAATATTTCGCTTCTTAAGATTTTAATAGTTCTATTGGTCTTTGGTGGGTTAGTAGTAGGTATCTTGGCACAAGTTGTTAGCCAAAATGTTAACGATGATTTATCACATATATTTGAGTTAACCTATTTACTATACGAGAGTGTAGGTAGAGGTTTAATTATAATATTTGGTGGACTAATTGTACTAAATATACTTAGGAAAAAGAAAAAAACTGAACTAGGCTTAAGACAAAAGTCAATTATTGGGTTTATTATATCAGCATCAATTTTGCTTGTTATCTTACCTTTAGCATCAGGATTTTTAGAATATGTAAGTGTTCTTATGCCATTCCCTTGGTCTACTGTTCCACTACAGCTATTATATGATGGACATTATTTCTCTATGAACTATGCTCATGAATTTGGTGGTAATGGAGTTACAATACTAATAGGAACTTATTTGTCTTTCAACATTATCACATTTTTAGCAGTAGCACTTTGGGGCAGACGAGTTTTCTGTTCTGGTATTTGTGCAAATTTTGGTGCTCATGCTGAAACTTTAAAAGAAGGATTACCACTATTTAAAACCAAACAGAATAAGTCTTTAAAACAATCTAAGAAGTTTATGAATACTATAATGATTCTCAAATGGACTATGCTTGCTGTAAACTTAGTACTTATTGTGCTTTGGGCAATATTATTGATTTTTGATGTTACAATTATAAGCATTGATGCTATGCGTAATATAGAGTTGATTAAATACATGTTCTTAGAGTTGTTGTTAGTGCTTTATGCATTTTCTGTATTATCAGGTAGGTTCTACTGTATGTACTGTCCAGCAGGTTCATTTTTGGCATTAACATCACGAATCGCAGGTCAACGAATAAACACTGATAAAACAGAATGTATATCATGTGGTTTGTGCAACAAAGTATGTGATTTGAATATTGATATTATGTCCTGTGCTAAAAACAAAGTTCCAGTAAAGTCATTTAACTGTGTAGGTTGTGGAGCTTGTGTAGATACATGTCCTAAAAATACATTAGAATATTCAACAAAATATTTAAGCAAGAGAAAACAGAAATCTAAATAATAAATACTTTTACATAAAGTGCATTATAACTAAATATGGTATTAAGGCACTAAGCAATGAAAAGAACGTGCCTACAATGTAGTATTCTGCTGATAACTTGTTGTATCTTGCTACAGATTTGCCTGTTAAAACTAATCCAATTGCTGTATATTCATTTAGCAAAAGCAAAATTACAATAAGTAGTCTTTCCATGCTTCCAATTGTAGCACCAAGGCTTACTTCGTTTTCCTTTTGCTCTTGTGTCATTTCTTTGTTTACTTCTAAGACCACTTCATCGTCTTCCTCCTCATGTTTTGATTTAACATTAGCAGGATTGAATATCTTTTTAAATGAGATATTTATTGGCTTTAGAACTAATAAAATTAGAGCTGATACTTTTAAAAACTCATGTAAGTCAATTGACATATCACTAAATGCATTAGTGATAATAGAAAAGAATTTTAAATTAACTCCTGAATTTTCAAATAGAATAGCTATTACAATAATACTCAAAACATGAAGCAGCTGATCTGTTACGTAAACCCACGGTCTGTTTTTGTATTTCTTTGGCACAAAGAACTTTAGTAAATCAATTATAATATGAGATATAATAAAACCAACAAGATACCAAGTAATATTCGTTTTAAATACTGGTACAAAAAACACAATACTTGTTAATCCATATATCAAAAGGTGGACTAGCAAATACTTGAAACTACCATTCTTCGACTTTGCAATTCTATTACTTTGTAGATAAAAATCTCCAACAATATGTGCTAATAACATTATTAAAAATAGATTACTTATCATTTTGCATCTCCCATAGATATTTTATGGCTTTTGTTACTGACTCTACTTGCTTTTTATAGCTATAGTATTTAGAGTGTGCAAGACTCTTTTGAACGCTAGATTTATTTATGCCTAAAATCTTTGCTACCTGGCTTTGATTATTGTTATTCTCTCTCATTAGTTCTATTGTATTTCTTTGTTTTGTCGTCCATCCATCTTCAATCAAAGTTCCTAATGACAATGATGTGTTTAACAACTCTACAAATGGATTATCTATTTCATGCACCTTTAAGCTTATTCTCTGTTTAGGTACTTCGTATTTTTTATCATTCACTTTAAGTGAGTTTATTGCATCTCTAGCAGCATAAAATGATGATCCATCTGCTCCTATTGCCTGCAACCTGTTAAGCTGTGTGCTTATTTCTCCGAAACCTATACCAAAACGTATTTTCACTGGATGCATTGCAAAATTTATTTCTTCTATTACGTCTATCACACTATCAGCATTTATCAATACCCCTTGAAATTCATCACCTAGTGTAATTGTAAAGTTTGACCCTATATTATCCTTTTGCTTATTGTTTATTGAACTAAGTAGTTCATTAAGCATTTGTTGTGCTTTGTTTCTATCAATTATTTTTCTTGAATTA
>Ga0209475_10002317_pt1 | contig 19548 bp, 14 predicted proteins | sample tdDd471_FD_187128 | JGI IMG/M metagenome (GOLD analysis project Ga0209475, IMG submission 187128) | Marine sediment microbial communities from the Atlantic coast under amendment with organic carbon and nitrate - tdDd47.1 (SPAdes)... | ecosystem: Environmental > Aquatic > Marine > Coastal >... | reverse complement strand
TCAAGCTTGAGTCAGAAGCAAAGCCGAATGAAACTCGACCTCCGTCAGAGCTAAGTGGTTCGAGCGCATCAAATGAGCCTCGCGTTGAGACGAATGTTGCGACTGCCGATGTAGATGCAAATGTTGAGACAAATCTTTCGTCAAAAACGAGCCCAGAACATTCATCGGTTCACAATCAAACCTCTACATCGGTTAACGTAAGCACACAGCCAATAGGGCAGGAGCGCGGATTTTTAGTTTTACCTTCGAATAAACGTTGGATTCCAGAGGAGTTACTAGTTGTTTGCCGACATCAACCGGGCCAGCCCTCGGAGTCGTTTTGGTCGCGCGGACAACCGTCTAAAACCATTCGTAATTTATTGCATGGCTTGCATTATCTTTTGACCGAGAGTTATTCGGCACAGTGGTTAAATCGAATCAACTATGCACAACTCGCAACGACGGCGCTTAGTGAAAATACTCAACAAACCGAGCGGGTATTAACCGAGATTAAACCAAAAGCAATATTGGTGCTCGGAGAACATACGGCGAACCTAATTGCGGGTGAAGCTCGCAGTATGAGTGAGTGGCAATTAAAGAACTGGCAAACATCAGAGGGTATTCCGTTTATTGTGACTTATCATCCATACGAAATATACCAGTCACCCATTTTGAAAAAACAAGTCGTTCAAGATTTATTACGATTAAGTCACTTATTGCACGATGACTCTGTTTCTTCGTAAAGCCGTTAAAAGTGATCTACAGGTAATATTAGAGAACGAGCAAGCGGCTTATCCCATTCCTTGGACACCCACCATGCTCAGTGACAGTTTTGCTGAGCAGTATCAATTTTTTGTTGTGTGTCTAAACCAACCTCAAGAAGTGATTGGTCATATGATTTTGCAACCTATTTTAGATGAGTGTCATTTGTTAAACATTTGCATTCGTCCTAGCGAACAGGGAAGAGGCTTTGGTAAGCAAGTTCTTCAAAAGTGGTTTGAATTAGCCGAGCAACAACAATGGACGACACTCTGGTTAGAAGTTCGTGAATCGAATCAAGTGGCACAATCGTTATATTCGTCCATGGGGTTTGAACACATTGCGACGCGAAAAGATTATTACTCGGCGGGGCAAGGGAAACGAGAAGCAGGATGGTTAATGAGTAAGCTAATGCACTCATCTTGAATAGAGTAGGTTCACCATCCTGCGTAAATATGATTAATTGAGTGCTTTTTGAATCGAGCGCCAATCTATAATTTTAAAGTTTTGAGTTTGCTCTGGCAGCCTGTTTCTTCCATCTTGAACAATTAATATACCGGCAGGGTAACCAGGTAATGGTGATGATGTGACCGTAAGTCCGTCTGTCTCAGAAACGCCATCGATACCTTTTCCTATGTTCATTATAATCTTAAAGTTCAAGCGAGTTTTAAGCTGCTGGTTCAGGTCATAGATCATATAGCTATCGTTTCCTTGACTTGAAACAATTAATAGTTTTTCTTTCTCCGTTCGATAGATCTCCATCCCTTCTACGTCAGGTACCAGACCATTTTCAGCTTTGATGATCTTCTCTGGTGATTGGCTTTTAGAGTTAACGTTGAGCACCCAAATTCCAGCCTTTTCTTCTCCCATGTACAGCCTAGAAGTTTCTGGGTCGAAAGTACAACCTTCTGGTTGGCTTGGCAATGCAAACTCTTTGACTAATCGAGCGTTCACGTTTTCTTTAGATGTATCGATTCGATATTGCTGATAGCGCCCGTCTTTATCATTGATGAAAACCCAAGCGTCCAGGTCATTTTGACCGACGCATAGCCCATATACTTCAGATAGGGTAGTGGGTATGTTTCTTAAAAATTTAACTTGGTTTCTTTTATCTACAGTAAAGAGCGAGATACTATTGTTGGAACGATTGCTGGCTGCGATAAGTCTTGGCGGTGTGTTTTGACTATTTGTTGAGGAAAATACATCAACATTATTCAGCCGGCCGACTTTAAGTTTTTGTCGAGACTTGCCGTTTAAATCGAATACATTTAAGCCTGATTTTTTATCCGTACCTAGTATCAAACTTTGAGAGAGGTTGTTTGGGTTAATCCAAATCGCGGGGTCATCGGCGGCATCGCCTGAGCTGCCGACTTCATCGGTTTCATTATTACTGACTATGTTGATGATTGTTTGAATGTTCTCTGTTTGATTTACCAAATTTTTCTCGATTGAGTCACTCTGTTGTTTATGAGTGAATAATGTTGAATAGTAGTGAGAATTTTGATCTTGGTGAGCACTGATAATTTCGGTTCCTTGATCATCTATAATAAATAGCTTTTCGATGTTTTGCTCAAACACTTCTTTTGCTGAAATTTGATGCTGATGGTGTGAAAGTAAGACTTCTCCGTTGCTTAAACTAATAAGCAAACTTCCATCGGCGCGAACCGCAAGCGCTTCAATATTTGCGTTAATTGACCCAAGCGGTTTATTCATTAGTACTGGAGTCTTACTACCATCAGACTCGGCGTTAAGGGAATACTTCCATACACCTATGTCTTCTTCTGCAACGTACAGCAGTTGATTGATAGAGTCGATAGCGCAGGCTTCTGCTTGTGGAGAAACAGCCATTCGGCGTAACTCTTTGTTGATCGATTGATTAGAAGTGAAGTCGAACGCAATTACTTCAGTTGCTATACCAATATCATCGATGGCGACGATCGAAACGTAGTGATCTTTGTTTACGTTAATACAAAACAGCTCTGGGTTTACTAAATTTGAATAACTACGAAGAAATGACAGCTGTTCATCTTTGATAAGGAATAGGTCTAAGTAGCCAGTGACCTGATTCAGAGCAATGACAAAAAATTGTCGGTTAGAGTTAGCCGAACTCTGTTCAATTTTAATCTCTTCATATCGACCGGGAAGATGAGCCAAGCGTCGCTTCCCTTGATATAAGGCAATGCCTTCTTCATCGATAGTTTGAAGTGTTAATAATGGATTCATTTGGATAATGATGGAATGTTTTCGTATAGATACATCGGTAGCCTTCAATGGAAGAATGGAAAGCTCATTAAATTCTACTCGATTTAAGTTCGCTATAAACGGCTCTTTATCCGTTTTCTTGCTCTGACACGCAGTCATTAAAGCTAATGAAGTTACGACAATAATGGTATAAATTCTGATTTTCATTAATTTGAACCTAAGTTGAAATTTAGTAAGTTGTCTTAGAATGCATAACGAAGCATTAGCTGATAAAAAGAACCCGCATTTTCTTGTTCAAGTTCGAATTCGTCAAAGTTTCTAGTTAACTGATCGTCGATGGTGTCAAACTTATTGAATGCTTCTCGTTTTTCTGCATCTAATAAATTTGAACCAACCAACCTTAACGTCAAATTATCCCAGCGTTTTTCGATAAATAACTCTAAGTCTGCGCCATAAGAAGTAGTGACTTCTTCACCAATAATTCGACCATAAGCGCTTCCTTGTTTTCGATAGGTTAATCCAAATGACGTGTTGTTATCGGGTAGATCTTGAATAAAGCCAAGGTTGTATACATTTTTGGCTTGATCATTGAATGTTCGCTTTCCAAATAAATCATCAACTTCGCTATCGAGCACTGAGTAATTTAGAAACACACCGGTATTTTCTAGGTTGATAATAGAGAGTGGCGTTGAAAGATCGAGTTCAACGCCTTTAACCGTACCATCACCAAGATTTTCAGGTTTGAGTACAAAAGTACTTGGTCCCTCAGAGCCTTCAATACCAGTATTGGTTAATTCTATTAGGTCGTTTATTTTTCGGTAGAAAACATTGAGTCCAACCACTCCGGTTTGTCCAATACGATGTTCAATTCCAAAATCCAGCCCTACAGAAGTTTCAGGTTTTAAAAATGGATTCCCTTGCAAGTCATTATCGCCAAACTCTTTTTCAATTAACGCAGGTGTTAGGTAGTCAAAGTTAGGGCGACGGACACTTTTGGCTACAGAGAAATGTAATCGGTCATTGTCATCGAGTTGATATTGAATATGAGCGGATGGAAGGACAAAAGAGTAGTCCTGTTTAATGGTTGGAGCGTTACTTAAAGATAGGTCATCGATTGAAAATTTGGTTGATTCGTATCTTACTCCGACCTCCCAAGACAACGAGAGCATCTTTTGCTTCACTAAGAAAAACGCATCGGCCCGAGTTTCTTCTATGTTGCTGTGAGCGCTGGGCACGGATTGAAAAGGTGCATTGTGCAAGGCCAAATTGTTTGGAGATTGAATTTCAGGATCCCAATTATTGGAGATTTCGCGCTCGTCCTCCGACTCAAGAATGTTTGAGTAGCGCTCTTTTTCTTGAGCAAAAAGGCCAAATTCAATTTGCTGGTCAGTAGTTGTCGAGTAACTTTGAGACCAACTAAGGGAGTGTTCATCATCAACTAAATCGACGATGGTTCGTTCTTCTTCAAATACAAAAGGGACTTCAGACGTATCAACTTCATCTTCCCATTCGAAGACAAACTCATCAAATTTTGCAACGGTAGCTTTAAATTTTGCTATACCGCCTAGCCAGGGTGTGGTCAGTTTTGTACCGACACTAAAGTTTCTTTGCTCAATATCAGCATTATTAGCGTTGTCGGTTTCTAAATTTCCTCCATTTGCTGCTAAACCAATAGTACTAGATGGGTCATTGTATTCGAATGATCGTTCAATTTCTTCTCTATCAGTGTTGACAAAAAATCCGTATAGCTCAACGGATGAGTTTTCTCCGAAAGCCAAACTGTAATTGATGTTTAAGGACCGATCTGTTCCATCTCGAACATCGCTTTGTGTTTCGCGATTGTCGAAGTCGTCATTTTGATAGTTAGGATTATTTTCCGGAGAATCGCCGTAGCGTAAGCTGGTTTTTTGTTTAGGATTGTAGCGGCCTTGATGGTTGTACCCAACGATCAAGCGGCCGCTTCCCACTTTACCGCCCCAAATAGCAGAGATACTTTCTTTCATTTCATTATCGCTAAATTGGAGAGCGCCTGCTCTTATATAGCCACCGTCTAAACTAAATCCGTCTCGCAAGACAATATTTAAAGTTCCTGCGATAGCATCGCCAGAGCGGTTGGCACTGTTGGCGCGCACGACTTCAACACGCTCAATCAGTTCAGCGGGTATTCGATCAAGAAAAAAGGAGCGGTCGGATCCTGAGCCAGGTACTTGCTCTCCGTTGATTAATATCTGGGTGTACCCAGGGCTTAAGCCGCGCATACGCGCACCATCTGATTCAATGACATCTGACAAAAAGGTGACGCTGGGAATCCGTTTTAGTGCATCGCCAGCAGTTAAAGGTTCGAAGCGTTGAAAGTACTCTTGATCATACTCAAGCGTTTGATTGATCTCGTTGGATCGATTGCGGTATCCAATCTCACCATAAACCACTACCTCTTCTGCTACTTTGACTTCTTCATCAGCAGGCTTTGTTGTGTCGGCTTGAATCGATCCGGTAAATCCGCTGACCGCAGCCAATGCGAATGGAATGGTTGCATATTTCATAGGGTTAAAGCTCCAAGACGTTAAGTTTTTAGCCAGTATGATGAGCTACCAGCATGTTGTATTGGCTGAAAGGTAGATTGAAAGAGTGACGCTTTTATGACAATGAGCGTCATCTAACATTCAATTTAAGAGGAAACTGAACGGCAGAAGAGAGGAATGAGCTGAAAAGACCCGTTGGTTTAACCATATTAAGGACCATTGTTATGATGATTTATCTCACTCGGTCATGTTTTTGTCATTTCTGCGAGCCAAAATGACCCGATGCAAATGAGTCACTATTTTTTATCATTGCAGGTGTCATCAACCAACCATCGAGATAAGTCATGTTTTCATTTTCACGCTATTTTTTGAAATCACTCGTGATCGTCGTTATATCCATATCGATTTTAGTGGCTATTGAGGCTGGGACTTTAAAAAACATGAGTGAAGTCAAATGGTTGGATGTGTTAGGTGAAGGCGGGATTTTTTTGATGACGCTAAGTTGGCTGGTTGCAATATTAGTTTCTCGACCAGCCGGCACTGTGACTAACTACCTAGTACTAGGTCTGCTCGCTTTCTTGACATCCTCCTTGTTTGATTTATGCGACGAATTTGTTCGCGTGTCATCGAGTAATTTTCTTTCTTGGTTTGAATCGTTGCCAGCTCCTGTCGGTCTATTGTTACTTTCTTATGGACTGTATCACTGGCATCGTGAGCAAATGTCGATTAATGAAGTGTTACGTAAGCGCGAATACGGTGTTAGAGAATACTCTGCAATCGATCCTATTACAGGCTTGTATAGAGGCGTGTATATGCATGACTTTATTAAACATCAGCTCGAGCAGAGGCAATGTGACTTTTGTTTGGCGGCTCTTGATCTTAACGACTTCGGAACGTTCAATCAGCATAATGGTTACATTGATGGTGATCGGTTTTTACGGAATATCGCAGAGCTGATTTTAATGAATAGCCGTTTGAATGACTTGGTTTGCCGTTATGCTGGAGATCGATTTATTATATACCTACCATCCATTTCTATTGAAGACGCAGAGGCACAACTTCAACAAATTGAAGCGGCTATTGCTAACTTATCCTTTAAGTCACAGCAACAGCAGACGGTTACGCTACAAACCGTGTCTTGTGTTCTTGTGCAATGCTCTGATTCGGATACGGTTGAATCATTATTTTTTAACATCACGGAAAGATTTGAGCGATTAAAGACTGCTTCACAGAGAGAGCTTCGCATTGCTTAATTCGAGGCATAAAAGTCAATCTTTAACGCCAGCTTTATTGGCCTCGGTCGCCTTTTGTGAGCGATTTAGTCTGTCTAGACGTCGGTTGTTACATGGTACGGGGCTAGAGCCTATTGATTTACACAATAGTCAATTAGCGATTAGTTTTGAGCAACAACGGCGCCTGTTTAAAACCATCTCGCAACTTCGGCCTGAGCCTGACTCGGCATTTATTTTGGCCGAGCATTTGTTGTATGAGCAGGCAAATCTCTTGGCTTCACTGTCTAATTCGAACCGCTTGGGGCAAGCATTACGTATTTTAAATGCACACTGCTTTCGTTATTCACCTCTGATGTTGGCTCAAAGCTTTATTACAGCACAAAGAGTAGAAATTTATTACTCTCCAATGTTTGATATACCAAGTGCACATTCTCAGTTCATGGCAGAGTTTCAAAGCTATTTGTTAGCACATACACTCAAGCGTTTGACTGGGCACTGGGTTAAATCTTGGTTTAATTTTTCTCACGCCCGCCCAAAAAATGTGATGGAGTATGAGCAGCGGCTCGGAACTCGCTTGCAGTTTAATCAGCCTGCGTTTAGTGTTGTTTTTGAAAAGAAATGGCTTAACTTTAAGTTCTCTGAAGTAAATACATGGCGCGCTCGTCGAGTGATCAGCGAGTATCAAAAGCGCGATGACGGATTACCCACGACACCGCAGTTGATCATGCAGCTTATTCGGAATGAGCGCTTTAGCAACCTAGAGCAAGTTGCTGATTTACTCGGAATGAGTAAAGCAACGGTTAAGCGCAAATTGAGCGACTATGGGTTATCCTTTCAAGGACTGCATGACTCTGTGCGTAAACATCAGGCCTTACATTGGTTGCAACAACCTGGCTATAGCAATGAGCAAGTGGCAGAGTACTTGCAATATTCCGACGTGACTAATTTTCGGCGAGCGGTCAAACGTTGGACCGGTTATACACCCAGTCAAATTAAACAATTATTGGTGTCTTGGACCTAGCTAGCCCTTTAAAGGCTTCCCTTTAGTCCGGCGGTCAGACGACGGCCAGATAATAAGTCAGTATTTCTCAGATATTGAGTTCAGATGCGACTGAATATTATTGTATAATCTTGCGTTTGCAAGCTTATAACCCTGTCGACTGATTAATTTATGGCCAATACTGTTCAACAAGAAATCGCGAAAAGGCGTACATTCGCTATCATCTCGCATCCTGATGCTGGTAAAACCACCATCACCGAAAAGTTACTGCTGCACGGAAAACTGATCCAAGAAGCAGGAACGGTAAAAGGCCGTAAGGCGTCTAAACACGCAACTTCCGACTGGATGGAGTTAGAAAAGCAGCGTGGTATATCGGTCACTACCTCCGTCATGCAGTTTCCCTACAATGGACGTATTGTTAATCTTTTAGATACGCCAGGGCACGAAGACTTCTCGGAAGATACCTATCGTACTTTAACCGCTGTTGACTCAGCTTTGATGGTCATCGATTCCAGCAAAGGGGTTGAAGATCGAACCATCAAGTTAATGGAAGTGTGTCGACTGCGTGATACACCCATCGTGACCTTTATGAATAAGCTAGACCGTGATATTCGCGATCCGATAGAGCTATTAGATGAGGTCGAAGATGTTCTCAAAATTCATTGTGCCCCAGTGACATGGCCAATTGGAATGGGTAAGTCGTTTAAAGGGGTTTACCATCTTCTTGATGACACCATTCATTTATATCAGTCGGGTCTTGGGCATACCATTCAAGAGCAAAGAATCATTCAAGGCATCGATAACCCAGAAGCCGAGGCGGCTCTTGGAGGCCTGCTGGATGACTTAAAAGAAGAACTTGAGTTGGTTCTCGGTGCAAGCCATGAATTCAATATGGAAGAGTTTCTTGCGGGTCGTCTAACGCCTGTGTTTTTTGGTACCGCACTGGGTAATTTTGGTGTTTCACAAATGCTAGACAAATTTGTCGAGTGGGCACCTGCGCCGTTACCTCGCGCGACACAATCGCGAGAAGTCGATGCGAGCGAAGATAAGTTTTCTGGCTTTGTTTTTAAAATCCAAGCCAATATGGATCCGCAACATCGAGATCGAATTGCTTTCTTGCGCGTATGTTCTGGGCATTATGTGAAAGGCATGAAAATGCATCATGTCCGTCTCAAACGTGATCAACAGATTTCAAATGCCGTCAACTTTATCGCTGGCGAGCGAGAGCATTTAGAGGTCGCCTATGCCGGAGACATTATTGGATTGCACAATCATGGAAACTTGCAAATCGGTGATACCTTTACCCAAGGGGAAGAGTTAAAGTTCACCGGGATCCCTAACTTTGCTCCAGAATTGTTCCGGCGTGTCAGATTGAAAGATCCGTTAAAGAATAAAGCGTTGCAAAAAGGGTTAATTCAATTGTCTGAAGAAGGGGCAACGCAAGTCTTTCGGCCATTGAACTCAAACGATCTCATCTTGGGTGCGGTGGGTGTGCTACAGTTTGATGTAGTTGCACATCGGCTAAAAGCGGAATATAAAGTAGAATGTATCTACGAGCCCGTTGCGGTTGCCACGGCGCGCTGGGTCGGTTGCGATGATGATAAAATTATTGAAAAACTAAAAAATAAAGCCGGTGAAAACCTAGCTTTAGACGGCGGCGATAACCTAACCTATTTAGCACCGACTATGGTCAATTTAAACTTAACCAAAGAACGTTTTCCTGAAGTGGAGTTTTTTGAAACCCGTGAACACTAATGATTCTAATAAAAAGCTTCACTTAATCGATACTCACTGTCATTTAGACTTTCCTGAGTTCGATGTTGATCGTAAAAAACTCGTTGCTGTCGCTCAAGCCAATGGTCTTGATGGAATTATCATTCCTGGAGTCAAACGAGAAGGCTGGCGCTTTATTCGCCAGTTATCGGCTTTAATGGATGGCGTTCATAGTGCTCTGGGATTACACCCTATGTTTATTCATGAGCATACTGAACAGCATCTGCATGATCTAGAATTAGCATTATCGGTCGGCCCACTTGTCGCGGTGGGTGAAATCGGGTTAGATTTTCAAAATGGTCGAGCGGATCAAGCTCTACAAGAAAAGTTTTTCCATCATCAATTGCATATGGCGAAAGATGCCGGGTTACCCGTGATTATTCATTCGCGTCGAGCGCATGAAGATGTATTAAAACAACTACGTATTCTCAACTTTAATCACGGCGGAGTCATTCACGCGTTTAATGGTGATTTAAATCAAGCCAAGCGCTATGAACAGCATGGGTTTAAGCTGGGCGTAGGAGGGGCAATTACTTTTCATCGAGCGGTGAAGATTCGAGCGATGGTTCAAGCGCTTCCTCTGGAGCAAATTGTGATGGAAACGGATGCTCCTGATATGCCTCCGGCGACCTGTAAAGGACCTCGCAATACCCCAGTGCATATTTTTGATAACTTTAAGGCTCTGTGCTCTATTCGAAACGAGACGCCGGCACAAATCGCCCAGCAAACAACCTTAAACGCCAAGCAGGTATTTAAGCTCCCCGATTAATCCACAGTAGACCTGACAGTGTGAACTGTCACTAGTATCGAGCGGCAAGTATTAGCAATTTCAGGCGTTATCTCGTAGGATGCGAGACAGCGCCACATAGGAAAGGTTAGGACTGGAATGACGCAAGACAAACGCATTATCACAATTAAGTTTTTAGAAGCAATGCTTGAAGACGGTTTGATCAACAAAGAAACCTTCGACAAGTTAAGAGTGAAATTGCGGTCTTTGGGTGATAAACATCCAATCGAAGGGATTGCTCCGTTTAAGATTAAACATGCCTCAAACCCGAAGGCGATACTCGACGATGAAACGCTAGCTCAATGGTATGCCATGCGCGTTGGAATGGACTATGTCGAGCTTGATCCATTGAAACTCGATGTTGACGCTATCACCGCGGTTATGTCGAAAGCCTTCGCGCAACGTCACAATATCATTGCTTATTCCGTTGATGCGAACAAAGTAACGGTAGCTACCTCAGAGCCTGACGTACAAGGCTGGGTATCGGGGTTGGAACATATTTTACGCAAAGAAGTTCGAAGAGTCTTTGCCAGTCCTGTTGCCATTCGTAAATTCCAGCAAGATTTTTACGCGCTCTCTCACTCCATTAAGGGAGCTGCGAGTGAGAAATATCAAGAGCTCGGAACAGGAAATCTAGAAGCCTTAGTTGAGTTAGGCAAAGCCGGTGAGATTGATGCCAATGATCAACACATTATTCAGATTGTTGACTGGCTATTGCAATACGCCTACGCACAGAGAGCCAGTGACATTCATATTGAACCGCGACGTGAGAAAGGCAATGTTCGCTTTCGCATCGATGGTGTTTTGCACAAAGTGTATGAGTTTCCTGCTGGCATTACGAATGCAGTACTGGCCCGCTTTAAAATAATGGGAAGAATGGATGTCGCAGAACGGCGCAAGCCACTGGATGGACGGATTAAAACCAAAGCGACGGATGGGCAAGAGGTGGAACTTCGAATTTCAACTTTGCCGACAGCGTTCGGTGAGAAGTTGGTGGCACGTATTTTTGATCCGGGCGTGCTTAATCGTGATTTTGAATCGCTCGGTCTCGATGCCAACATTGAGTCAAAGTGGCTGTCGATGGTCAATCAACCCAATGGCATCATGCTGGTGACCGGCCCCACCGGAAGCGGTAAAACGACAACGCTGTATACCACATTAAAGTTATTGGCTCGGCCAGAAGTGAATGTGTGTACCATAGAAGATCCGATCGAGATGATTGACCCGAATTTAAATCAAATGCAAGTTCATCATGATATTGATGTTGATTTTGCGTCCGGAGTGAGGGCGTTGCTTCGTCAAGATCCCGATATAATAATGATTGGTGAGATCCGTGATAAAGAAACCGCCGATATGGCTGTGCAAGCATCTCTCACTGGGCACTTAGTTATTTCGACATTGCACACCAACGATGCCTCTTCAGCAATCACACGTTTGATTGACTTAGGCGTTGAGCCTTTTCTAGTTAATGCAACATTATTAGGCGTCATGGCTCAGCGTTTGGTCAGGGTGTTATGTCCTGACTGTAAAGAGGCACAACCGACCAATGAAAAAGCTTGGAAACACCTTGTTGATCCTTTTCCTCTTTCAACGCCGAAACAGGTGTTTCAACCGGTTGGGTGTCGCGCATGCCGTGGTACCGGTTACCTCGGTCGTCAGGGCATTTATGAATTACTCAATGTTAATGCGAATGTAAAAAAATTGATTCATGCGAAATGTGAAGTTCGGCCACTACGCGAGCAAGGCTTAAAAGATGGTATGAACTTATTAAGGATCAGTGGAGCAATGAAAGTCGCGCAAGGGGTGACCACCATCGAAGAAGTATTGCGGGTCGCATCGCCAGAAATGGAATCTTAATCGGAGAAGAATAAATGTCAAAAAATTGGCTTATCAATTTTGGGTTAATCAGTGTTGTGATACTTATCAGCTTAGCAGGCTGCCAAAGTTCTGCTGAAGGCAAAGCGGACGAACAGCCGGCGACACAAATTGCGCAAAATGAAGGCGCTGAACCTGTCGCCGCTGGATTAGAAACCCTAGAACAAAAACAAGAATATGCAGCGACCTTGTTGCGTGAAATTGGATCGCTTATTTCGACTCAGTCGTGTACTAGTAATAATGATTGCGCGCTCTTAGCGATAGGCCACAAGCCTTGTGGTGGACCTGACGAGTATCGAGTCTATTCAAAGCTGTCAACGGATGTTGGTGTACTAAAAGCAAAAGCAGAACTGTACCGGTCCCTTAAAGAAACCATCCAAAAAGAACAGGGCACCATGGGAATCTGTATGGTCACTCCCAAGCCGGTCTTTCACTGCGCCAATCAACAGTGTCAACTTGATGCCAATTCCGCGGATATTTGATAGCTGGTTTGACTAAAGGCCTGTTATTTTATTCGTATATAAGATAAAAAACATTCATTTATTGCTTTAGCTCAATTATTTAAGCAGTTGTTTTGCAAAAAAAATATTCTCTTCTACGCTTATCCATAGGAATAGTATGAGATAATGTGGAAAACAACCACCAAAATAACAGGAGCTATAGCATGACTGCTAAATTCCCCTTTTCTCGAGCAACAGGTCTTCGGCTAGTCGCCGGAAGCTTGTTGATGTGCTCGTCACCTCTTTGGGCCGATATTCAAGTCCAAGGTTTTGCCAACATCGTTGCTGGTACGACTTTGGATGATGATAATACGGTTCGCGGATACGATGAGGACTTTGCTTTTGATCGTGACTCGCTATTCGGCGTTCAGTTCACCAGTGACCTCAGCGATGGCCTATCGGCAACCGTGCAAATGGTTGCGCGTGGACGTGACGATTGGGATGCCGAGTTTACTTGGGCTTACATGAACTATGAGTTATCCGATAACTCGTCGATTCAATTTGGCCGTGTACGTATTCCGTTTTATAAATATTCGGAGTTTTTAGAAGTTGGTTATGCGTATCACTGGATGACTCCTCCTGCGTCGGTTTATGACTTACCTTTGAATAACCAAGAAGGTATTGCTTACACCTACAACTCAACCATTGGTAGCTTCGACAGCAGCTTGCAATTTGTCGTTGGGCGATTAAATGAAGAGATCGCTTTTGAAGTCGACCCTGCACAAGATATTTTTGATGGCGAAGTCGATGGTTTTGATCGTCGTGATTCCGATGGTCGTAACAACACCAGCTTTGTATGGTCATTAACTGACTTTACTTGGTCTTTCCGCTTAGGTTACACCTTCTGTGGAGATTGTACGCTAGGGTTACCGACCGATGACTTTGCTCAACAAATCGCACTGCAAGCGCCTCAGTTTTTAGACGCGATGTTAGCCGTTGAGAATGATGTAAGCTTCGGCAATATTGGTTTGCGTTATTCTGGCGAGAGTTGGTTTACTGAAATCGAATACGCTCGATTCTCTGGTGACGACAGTTTGATTCCAGAAGAAACTGACTCAGCGTATTGGACCATTGGATTCAACACCGACACCTCAGTCTTTCATTTCACTTATGAATTCGAAGAAGCGGATCCTCGAACCGTTGACGAAATTACCGGTGGCGCCGCTATTCCGGGAGCCTTGGCAACCGCTATCGCAGGTGTTGCTGAAGCATTTCGCGAAGATTCCGAAACCATGACCATCGGCTGGCGATATGATTTTCATCGTTCAGCAGCGTTTAAGCTCGACATTTCCCGTATTGACAACAATTTGACCGGAGAGTCATACGATTTGATCACTACTGGCGTGTCTTTGGTCTTTTAAGGGGAGGGTGACGAAATGAAATTATTAAAAAGTTTTCTAGCCACAGCAGCACTATCGCTTTCGGTAGTTGCTCAGGCAGAAGTCGCGATTATTGTTCATCCTTCGAATAATAGTACCTTAACTGAAACCGACCTGACTCGTATGTTTTTAGGAAAAATGAAAAGCTTTCCGAATGGAGAGTCTGCCGTTCCTGTGAATATGCCAGAAGGTCATGCAACGACGGATGAGTTTAATCAGAAAGTTTTAAGTAAATCAGCCAGTCAACTTAAAGCATATTGGTCTAAACTTGTATTTACTGGGAAGGGTACACCTCCACAAGACGCGGGCAGCGCAGAAGAAATGCTAAAGCTTGTTGCGGGAAATCCAAGTCTTATTGGTTATGTTGATGCATCTAAAGTCGACGCCAGTGTTAAGGTAATTGCAAAGTTTTAATCATTAAAGCTTTCATTTAAGTTAGCACGCTCCGAACCAAGTAAAACTTGGTTCGGAGAGCTTCAAGCGACCTAAAGATGTTGCGATAGCATGAGTACCCAAATTTAGCGATAGTTGGTGCATGACTTGCACATTGCTGTAAGTATTAGGGTCGTCTATGAATTTTTTTCGTAAGCTTGGTCTTCGTCAGAAGATTTTGTTAATTCCCTCTCTGGGAGCTATTAGCTTTCTCGCCTATATGTTGGTTTCGACCAATACCGCACTACATAATCAACAACTTCTTGAAACGGCAAGAGACAATCATTTTCCAGTGCTTCAACTGGCCGATAAAGCTCTAGTGGAGTTTGAGCGAGTAAAAGAAACTTTGTCTGCCGCAGTGACTACGGGCGATGACGATACTTTGCAGCTTGCTAAACAGCGAGCTGATAATCTTGCGTCACATTTTCGTGATATCCAAAATATTGATTCATTGTATTCACAAGAAATCCGTACGATTAGTGATGGATTTCAAAGTTATTTTAAAGATGCTTATCAAATTTCAACAGAGATGATGAGTGGCACCGCCGATTTTTCGACGTTGGGCGATAGAACCGAACGACTTAATAAAACCTACGATCAAGCCCATAGTCAATTAACCCGTTTTCGAAATCAATTGGATGCAACCTTTAAAAACTCGATTGAGCTGGCCAACTCTCAGGCGGCTAATATGGTAACCGTGGGTTTTATTGTTGGCGGAATTACCATCGTCGTTTTATTCGGTGTTTCTATTCCAATCTCTTCTGCAATTCGTACCAATATGAACCGAGTGATCGCTTCGCTTAAAGATATAGCTCAAGAAGACGGAGATTTAACGGTTCGCTTGCGCACAGAAAGTAAAGATGAGATTGGCGAATTAGTCTTTTGGTTTAATAGCTTTATCGAAAAGTTGCAAGAAGTTATTAAGCAAGTAGTAGGCTCTACCGCGCCGGTTGCCGAGTTAGTCCATTCGTTAACTCAATTGTCTGAAGAAGCTCAACAGGGTAACGCGACTCAGCGCGACAGCGCCGACCAAACTAAACGAGCAGTGGACGATATGAATGTGAGCGTTAGCCGAGTGGCTAATAACGCAGCAGACGCGGCTGAAGCAGCGCAAATGGCCAACGATGAGACCGATAAAGGGCGCAAAGTCGTTGAGCGTACCGTGCAGTCGATTAATTCTTTAGCGCATAATATTACCGAAGCGTCGGAAGTTATTTCACAATTAGAGTCCGACAGCAACAGTGTCAGTATGGTGTTGGATGTCATTAAAGGAATAGCCGAGCAAACGAATCTTCTCGCTTTAAACGCCGCCATTGAAGCGGCACGAGCGGGCGAGCAAGGACGTGGTTTTGCTGTGGTCGCGGATGAAGTTCGAAGTTTAGCGTCGCGTACTCAAGAATCGACCGAAGAAATTCATAAGATTATTGAAAAATTGCAATCAGCGGCGCGATCAGCAGTTGGTGTTATGTCTTCAAGCACTCAACAAGCTGAACAAAGTGTTTCGAGTGCCGGAGAAGCTGGCGAAAGTTTATCGACCATTTCTGAAACCATTAACCGAATCAACTCTATGAATATGGAGATTGCTCGGTCGACGGACGAGCAGCAAAGTGTCGCATCAATTATTGTTAAAAGAATGACCGATATACACGAACGAACTGAGTCGGCATCGGAAAGAGCCGACCGATTAAATCAAGCAAGTGAGCAGTTGCAGCATATGGCAACTGAGTTAGAACAGGTTGTTGCTCAGTTTAAAGTTTGAGGTTCCACTCGGCGCTTTTGAAAAATCATTAGAACGACAAAAGTGCCGAACGCATCGGCAAGCCAATCTAACCCACTGAAATCTCTCCCAGGAATTTGGTACTGAATAATTTCAATCAGTAACCCAAGTGCCAGCATAAGAAAGCCGATCATCCAGCGATTAATTTGAACGAAAGCCGACATCAATAAAAAGGTAACACCAGCGAAGGCTATAAAGTGGTAGAGTTTATCGATATGAGGAAAGCTGATAATGAAATCTACGGATGGAGTGAGGGTAAGATAAAGCAATACTAAGCATGAAACGATAGCACTGACTTTCCAAAATGGATGTCCGATTTTAGGTAGATAGTTAAAAATCGACATGGTTTATTCCTTTAAATTCTGTGTCATTGCTGGTTACCTTCAGCAGACGGTATTTTGTCATCACGATGATAGGAGGTTGTTAGCTTTACGCCTTTGTCTTGAGGGTTTCGCCAAATAAAGCAGTATTGCCCCGGGTTTTTGGCGGTGACCACTAACCCCGTCATTTTATGAGTTAACTGCTTGCCGATAACCCTGATTGAATTTTCACTGTTTTGTTGCTCGACAAAAAACTCCAAGGGTTCGCTGCTAGAAAAACTCACTTTTATTTGTTGGTTTAATTTCAACAAGACACAACGCTGTACTTGCCGATGTGAGTCAATAATGCGAGTGTTTGTTTCTTGATCTAATGTCTCTTGACCTAATGCATCTCGATCTACTGTTTCTCGAGCTGCTTTTCTTGGGGCTGCGTTTTTTGGTGCTTCTGACTTGCGCGAGTCGTTTGATGAATGTTTTTCAGGTCGAGCAGGCTCTTGCGCATAGAGCCATTGACTGGCAATTAATACGCAGAGCATACTTAAAAAAACGTTGACCGGTAATGACTTAATCATGGTTGAACGCCTGATGTAAATTAGACCCGAGTAACCTTTCGCCGTACACGGGTCTATGCATTTTATAAGGCTTTTAGTTGTTCAAGTTGCTGTTCAAGTTTATTTTTAGCCTGCTCTATTTCGTGCTTTTTAGCGCGCTCTTTTTCAACGACCGCGGCGGGTGCTTTATCAACAAAGCTAGCATTAGAAAGCTTACCATCGATTCGCTGAATGTCTTTCTCAAGCTTGTCTAGCTCTTTACTTAAACGAGCTTGTTCGGCAGTAACATCGATTAGACCAGCCATGGGGATCAAGAGTTCCATCTGGTCTACTAGCGAAGTAGAAGACATGGGCTTCTCATCGCCTTGGTTAAGCCAAACAATCGACTCTAGTTTTGCCAAGCTGCTCAAAACCAGTTTATTTTGTTCCAGTCTACTCTGGTCTTGCTCCATGCCGTTGGCAATGAGCAAAGGAACCGATTTCGCCGGAGAAATGTTCATTTCGCCACGAATGTTTCGTACCCCAACAACCACTTGTTTTAACCATTGAATATCATCATTGGCCGATGGGTCAACCCGATCGTTTGAGTAAACAGGAAAGGGCTGCGTCATAATAGTTGCCGCTTCAATGCCTGCCATAGGCGCAACTTTTTGCCAGATTTCTTCACTGATAAACGGCATGACAGGGTGAATTAAGCGGGTGACCTGTTCAAGTACATTGATCAATGTATGGCGAGTGCCTCGTCTTTGTGCGTCAGAGTATTCGTCACCCGTTAACACAGGTTTCGACAGTTCTAGGTACCACGAACAATATTCATCCCAGATAAATTCATACACAGCGTTCGCCGCGAGATCGAATCGATATTTAGCGATTTGAGACTCAAAGGTTGCAATGGTGTCTTGTAATCGTGACCAGATCCAGCGATCAGCTAAACTTAACTCTAGTTCTCCGCTGACTCCGCAATCTTGGCCCTCAGTATTCATCAATACATAGCGGGCAGCGTTCCAAATTTTATTGCAGAAATTACGGTAACCTTCGACGCGACCTAAATCAAAATTGATATCACGACTGGTCGAGGCGAGCGCACAGAAGGTAAACCGCAAAGCATCGGTACCATAAGCCTCAATTCCTTCACCGAACTGTTTACGAGTTCTTTTCGCAATTTTTTCGGCTTCTTTGGGGTTCATTAATCCAGTGGTTCTTTTTGCGACTAAACCATCAACGTCTATGCCATCAATAAGGTCAATCGGATCGAGTACATTGCCTTTTGACTTCGACATTTTTTGACCTTGTTCATCGCGAATGAGTCCGGTGATATAGATTTCTTTAAAGGGAACTTTTCCGATGAACTTTTTTGTCATCATAATCATTCGGGCAACCCAAAAGAATATAATGTCAAAGCCGGTAACCAAAACTGAAGAGGGAACAAAGGTTTTTAATTCATCGGTATTTTCGGGCCAACCAAGCGTTGCAAAGGGCCAAAGCGCCGATGAAAACCAAGTATCGAGAACATCATCGTCTTGCGTTAACTCAATGCTCTTATCGAGTTGATGACGACTTCGTACGTCTTCCTCGTCACGACCAACATAAACGTTGCCGTTTTGATCGTACCAAGCTGGAATTCGGTGCCCCCACCATAGCTGACGACTGATACACCAGTCTTGAATGTTATACATCCATTGGAAGTAGGTTTTGTTCCAGTTTTCAGGAACGAATTTAATCTCGCCACTTTCAACGGCTTCAATCGCAGGTTTGGCAAGTGACTCAACAGCAACGTACCATTGATCGGTTAAATAAGGCTCAACCACAGCATTACTGCGATCACCGCGTGGAACTTGTAAAGTATGATCTTTAATTTCTTCGAGTAGCCCGAGCGACTCAAAATCGGCGACGATCTTTTTACGAGCATCGAAGCGGTCGAGCCCGGCGTAACCTTCGGGTAACGTAAGGTCGATGTCGGTTCGAATTTGCCCCTTAAAGTCGAACGCTTCGGCGGCTTCTAAAATCGAAGCGTCTGCACTAAAGATATTGATTAACGGCGTGCTGTGACGCTTGCCGACTTCGTAATCGTTAAAGTCGTGAGCCGGTGTTATTTTAACGCACCCGGTACCAAATTCGCGGTCAACATAGTCGTCGGCCACAATAGGTATTTCACGGTTAACCAAGGGTAGCATGACGGTTTTGCCAATCAGATCTTGGTAACGCTCATCGTCTGGGTGAACGGCAACGGCCGTGTCGCCGAGCATGGTTTCAGGGCGTGTGGTCGCAACCACTAAATAGTCTTTACCATCATGGGTCGTCGCGCCATTGGCGAGCGGGTAACGAAAATGCCATAGAAAGCCTTTTTCTTCGACGTTTTCTACTTCTAAATCTGAAATCGCGGTATGGAACTTTGGATCCCAATTCACCAAACGTTTACCGCGATAAATAATTCCTTCTTGATACAGCTGAATAAAGACT
>Ga0209475_10002311_pt1 | contig 19618 bp, 48 predicted proteins | sample tdDd471_FD_187128 | JGI IMG/M metagenome (GOLD analysis project Ga0209475, IMG submission 187128) | Marine sediment microbial communities from the Atlantic coast under amendment with organic carbon and nitrate - tdDd47.1 (SPAdes)... | ecosystem: Environmental > Aquatic > Marine > Coastal >... | reverse complement strand
CAGTTTATAAAATCTAACCTGTAGAACGTGTAAACGGGTTTCTTATTCATAATATTTATAGTTTAATTAATCAATGTCCTTAAATTGCCATCCGCTATTTGCGGAACGTTACCAACCATCCCCATTGAGGGGCGCAAATCGAAACTCACTGCGTTCCGTTTCCAAAGATTTGCTATGGTTGGTAACGGCTTCCGGCTCACATGCCGAAATTATTTAATATGATTAGTAACTAAATTAAGTACCTTATCATTCAAATCTAAAGTATCAAATTCGTAGTATCCTAATTCAGCCTCAAGTTTCATAATAAATTGTTCTACCATATACTCAACATGGTTAAAATCCTCTTCGCTCATAATTTCTCCAATTTAAGTTAATATTTCAATTTAATGCACCCTCAATACGCACGATTGGTAACACGGCGTAAATGTCATCTCAGGCATGTGAAGTGCTGGCGCTACTTACTTATTTTCGTACCTCAAATAAACGTAGCGACAACACTTACGCCGGAAGCCGTTAGGCAACATAATGCGCTACTGCTGCCATCCAAAGTATATGTATAACATTATCAACCATCACATGCCCCCAAAATTTGCTAAAATCATTCTGGAACTTTCCAGTCACTCTGCAAAACCAAGCTACAAAATGGGTTCGGTCTTGTATGTAATGTTGTGCTGCAATCAACAGCAGTTGTATTAAACTTAGTTCTGTAAATATAAATGGTATCATGTACGTTAAAATATGTACACCACATGCAAAGTCGCTTTTCTTTTTATTTCCTGCCATCCAATCATTTTGTAGCAAGTAGTCACCTATTAAGTGAGCTAATATCCAAGGCAAATTTAGTCCTATCATAATTACGTTGCCTAACAATTTGTATAATTCAGTTGGCTGTTAAGCTATATTTACCAACCTTAGCGCGTTTAATTAAGTTTCGTTCGGTAAGCATTGTTAGTGCTATTAATGCCAACCGAAATCATACAAGTGGTCGTTATAAAACATTTGCCAACGCTTTCACTTCGATATTAAATAACTCCAAGGCTTTCATGTAATCCTCTCGGGTTATTTCTATTTGGCACAAGTGAAAGTACTGGTTAGTTTTTATATTACATTTTGATTCATAAGGTGTAATTTCAAATGAATTAAATAACCCGCCACGCTCGTTTTCTACCTCAATACAAAAAGAGTATAGCCACCATTTTTCTTCACTGCTTGTCATATTTTCATACTTCCAAAACCTACCCTCATACTTCTCTTTAATTTTAGGTAGTACTTCATTAGTCTTTAGCTCATCAATTTTATTTCTAATCTCAAAGCCTTTCTTTCGGTTCTCTAATAATTCTGCTTCTAATTTTTCTAAATTTGCCATCGCTCAAAAACGTTTTATAACAATGCATCAAACGCCATTGGCTACTTAATTACATTGTCGGTTAATAATTTACTTTAATTCTTTCTAGTTACTTCAACGGCGTTTATGCGAGCCGTTCAAGTCAATACGCTTCACTCATTAATTGATTTTAGATAATAATCAACCAATTCTGGTATATTATCCCCATCGCCTTTTAAGTTACAACTATGCCATAATGATTCGGTAAAATCAATTAATTCCCTCCGCTTGACGGTTTCTTCATTTAGATTTTTAATGTCTTCGATTACAAACGTAAAAATCTCAAGAGCTGTTGTACCTTTTTTATAAGAATCCATATGCTTAATATTAGGAGCATTCTGTAATTCTATCTCTAATTGAGATTTTAACTCTTCATAAGTTTTAATCAATTCACCTTTAGTCATGGTGTTTAGTATTTTAAGTTAAAAATTAAATTCCCGAACCCTATTGACTTGAACGAAGCGCGGTGTCCGCTATTGCTAAACTCTTGCAGGAGTGAAGCGTACTGACCAGAACAAGGTATAAACTTCATTAAGTGCTTTACTCTTTTCGTTCCTCAAAGACCACACTGAACGAAGTTTGACACCGCGCTTCGTTAGGGTGCATAATGCCTACCCTCACGTTTTGCATCTTCTCTAAACTTATCAATATTATTAACAGCCCATGTTAAATCAGAAGGCTGCATATCTCTTTCAAGGTTATGCAAAACTTCTTTTAATTCAGCCTCTTTACCCTCAAAGTGCTTTTCAAGTTCTTTATGTAATTCTGTTCTTTGGTTGTCTAAAGTATACATTCCGGGGTTGTCACTCATAAATTCAACAAGCCCTTTGTACTGCCAATATGTATCATCAAATCCCATCCCTAATTACGCACCCTAACAAAGTATAAAGCAAATAGCCGTTAAGGTGCTTAGTTTTAAGCTACTTGCAAAGTATGTTAATAATTCAATCATTCGTTCTATTCAGTTGGGTTACTTGCCTTATACAAATCGTTACCAACCATCCCCATTGAGGGGCTACATTTATACCCAATCCGTCTAATTATAAATAAAACAACAATAAGCTTTTTCACAGCAACAACACACTTATTAAATTCCGTAAAATCTTTCCACCATGCAATAATTATATCAGATAATTCTCTTTCGTAAATTATTGTATAGCTTCCGGTGTATTTAGCTAGACAGGATTCCTCTAAGGGTAAGGTCATGTCTTCACATATTTCTTGCTCGTGCTGCTCTTCCAACTCATCCATTTTTCTACTTAGCCATTCGTAATATCGATGATCGTCGTATTCTCTTGTTTCTATTCTTCTTCTTACCCCATAAGAGGAATTGGTCAGGTTTATTTCTGAAGCCAAGTACCAAAACAGGAGCAAGGATATAAATATTGAAGTTGTGATGTATATTGCTAATGGATCTGGAGTCATGATTTTAAATTTTTTCAATTAATAATTCTCGATCATTAGAGCTGTCAAAGTTAAGTAAAATATTTGCTAATTCAAAGAAAGTTACCTCTTTTGATTTACTTTCCTCCATATTTTCATCCACAGTCTTTACTCGGAACATATCTTGAACCCCGCTACCTGGATGATGTGTTCTTGTGAGACTTCGTTTTGTTTACACACTTCCTTGATTATATTCAAAGAAGGTTTCTTTGATCGTCTACGTATCTGAAGGATGGTTTGACGGACCACTTTACATGTTTGTTTTGTTGTTCTCATTTTAGTGTTTTTAAGGTGTTTTAGTATTGTTATGGTATGTTTGGTTGGCCAGTAAGAGATAGGTTCTGTATGACTCTAATTTAGCCTTGTAGGGTTGATTTGTTTGTCCTCGTTCTTATCTCAAACAACTTTATAATCATAAAGTATTAGAAAATAAATCAAAGCTGCAATTCCAACTATAAAAAGAATAAAAATATAAACGAGTTCTCTTTTTATCCATTCTTTAAACCCGAATATTAGAAATATCGCTATGGGATTTAAGATTCCTAAAACCGACACGGTTGCCAAACATTGCAATAATAATTCCATGTCGCTAGTCTTTAAGTAAATTTAAAATAAATACCTCGTCATTTTCATAATGCTCCATATAAAGAGTTAAGATCCCACTATCAACCAATCCTTCAAGGGAATAAAGCACATCTACTACTACTAATAGATAAACATAAGTTTCTCCCCTAAGTTCTTCCAGAATTTCTACATCAGAATTACTAAAAGGAATTTCACTACATTGTTTTTTGTATAGAACATTTGCATGGTCCGTAAAGTTTACAAATGATTTCCAATAGGTTTTTGTCTCTGCTGTAATATTCTCGACAATAAAATTATGTGCGTCTTCTCCTTGCGGTATTATTTCGGCTGTGTCGATTGCTTCGCAGGAATATAGCAGGAGGATAAATAATAGTGTTTGTTTCATAGTATATCTATTAAGTGAGTTATTAAAGCTTTTTTAACAAGTATAACGTCGGCAGCATCACCATCAATAGAGGTAATTATGTCGTCTAATTCATCTACACATTTAGTTATTTCATGATCTATGTCAGGCTCACATTCTACACGATCATAATAGATTGATTGTTTCATAGCTTTTAATTTTTTAAATTAACATTTCTGGCTTTTTAATTCTCCATTCTCAAACCAATACCAAGTATCAGCTTTTATAGTCACGCCTTTTATTTTTTGACCAACTTTTTTTGAATATATATTTTTTATTACGTATTTTTTATCATACACCCAATTTGTTATAATAACCCAGCCCTTAGATGCTTTAGCTTTTGAGCTTATTCCTATAGCACAAGATATTGCCTCATCACCAGAAGTGTTGGCGTGTGCCTCATCACCAGAAGTGTTGGCGTGTGCCTCATCACCAGAAGTGTTGGCGTGTGCACGATTACCAGAAGTGTTGGCGTGTGCCTTATGACCAGAAGTGTTGGCGTGTGCATAATCACCAGAAGTGTTGGCGTGTGCATAATAACCAGAAGTGTTGGCGTGTGCCTCATCACCAGAAGTGTTGGCGTGTGCATAATAACCAGAAGTGTTGGCGTGTGCCTCATCACCAGAAGTGTTGGCGTGTGCACGATTACCAGAAGTGTTGGCGTGTGCCTCATCACCAGAAGTGTTGGCGTGTGCACGATTACCAGAAGTGTTGGCGTGTGCCTTATGACCAGAAGTGTTGGTAGTATTTTTTATTTTTTTTACTTTATCAAAAAGTATGTCAAAATGAATTTTAAAAATATTTGAAATTGATATTTTACCTTTTATAGTAAGCTTGTCGGTAACAGTCTTATCTCCTTCTGACTTTATTTTTCCTATAGCTTCCACTTCTGCATATTCATTATTGAATGTATCTGGGTAATAATTAAGGACATCTAAAGGTTTTTTACAAAAATGCATACCTTTTTCACATAAATTTATATCCCCTTTTTCCTCATACGTCTTATTTTCTCTGTATTGTTTGCCTCTACAGGTCATTCCTTTTTTAAATGCTTTGTAACCTTTCATAATTTTTTTAGCTTTTAATTTTTAAATACTGTTATTAATTCTTTTGTTTTCCCGATAAGGGATAGGTTTAATGTCGTGGTTTGTACGCAGATAGAGTTATTTTTAAGCCACTTGCCAGCACTGATCTCAACAATATGAGATCTGCGTCTGTCTTCAAATTTCTTTTTCTTTTTATCTTTTTTAAGCATAATATTAGCTTTTTAGTGTTCATTATTTTGTCGTGTTCAGTTTCCGTGAACAGTTGTTTTTATTGAGCAAGGTACGCATTGAAACCAACCTGAAAGCCAATTGGATCGTGTTTTCTTGTTGCTCTTCCATAATTAGGGTACATCCTATTTCTGTTTTTACCTCCAATAATCCACTCTTCAGACTCATAAGGAGGAGCAATTGAGTTTAAAAACTCTTCGTATTGTTTCTTTGTTGTTTTCATAATAATATAGTTTTTAAAGTTTGCCCCTTAAGGCGGAAACTCGAACCGCCGCACCTATTCTTTCAGCGCCCCTAACCTGGGAGAAGGGTTTTTAATATTTATCTTTTATACATCTTACCCCAATTTGCTTTTTTAGCTATTTTTAAATTATAACCAATATCCTCTAATTCCTTTTTTAAATTCTCATATTCATTTGGATGAGCCAGTTTTGTTCTATTAATAAGTTCTGAATAATCAGAATCTCCATGCTGTCCTATATGCATATAACTAGGTGTTATATATCTTTCTGTTTCGTAAGGAAAAAAGGCTATTATATCACCTTCTTTAAATTTTCTAAAAATTACAGTTGTTTGATGTTTATCTTTCATAATTATTTTCTTAAGTCGGTTACATTTTTAAACTCCCTGATAATAATATCCTTAGAATGATTGCAAAAATTAATCGCTTTTTCTCTGGCTTGGGTAATATCTGCGCTTTCTAGAATTGTTATATCCTCGCCGTTTATTATTATATATATTTTAGTTTTCATGATGTTTAGTTTAAATTCAATTCAAATATACAACAACAATTATCAAAAGTCAATAGCTAGCTTCTATTTATAAGCAATCTAAATAAAACCAATCCTTACAGGGACAAAAAACATACAATACAATAGTATGTATCCAAAAAGAATTTTAAACCCCAGGAAAGGGCTGTATAATTATTCTCTTTGTTTTCTAGCGTATTCAACTATATGATCTAAATTTGCAAATATAATTTCTTTTGCTTCTTCAACTTTTTGATTAAGAGTTTCTGTAAATTGATCTTTAACAGTTATTCTATTAATACAATCCTTTCTAATATTACAAGATAGCTCAAGAAGAAGATCTTCGAATCCATATTTGTCGAGGAAATTCTGTTTTCTCTCGTGAATGTTGTTTAAGTTTACGTTATTCCAATCCATAATGCTACTTTTTTAAGTATAAACAATAAATATATTTTTGGCCTCTTATTTTTTTAGCAATTACTGTGTGGTTGCCATCCATTAATATAAATTTATTTTCAATTTCTAAGACATAAGGCATAGTAAAATCATACCCTTTTATTTTACGTTCTAAAGTTTCTTTATTTATATATTCCTGATTAGATATTAATTTACTTATTTGAATGCGTTTTGTTAATATAAAATCGTCTTTACCAATTGGAGGATCAAAACATATGCATTCTCGATTAAATCCTTTTAAATATAAGTCTATCCTAATCTCCATAATTAAATAATTTGAACCCATACCAGGAAACGAGCCTGGCTAAATTCCAAAAATGAGTTTATTTACAAAGTTCACCTATACAAATATTAAGGCGCGAAATATGATAACCTTGATCTTTATCTAAGTAGTTTATTAAAAATTTTTCTTTGTCCGACGAATGCATATTATTAAATAACGCTCTTACTTGTTGTCTTTGGCCGTTTATAAGCGATTCAATTATATATTCAAAATATTCGCTTTCTGTCTGAAAGTTTAATTCTTTAGCTAAATCTTCCGCGTATCTCATAATTTTAAAGTTTTATATTTAAATCCTTTATTCTTTGAATTGCTAGTAAAACACCTTCAAGATAATTATACACTTCTTTATTTGTTGATGGTGTAAGGTAGTTCATGTTTTCGGCTGTTCTTAGTAATAAATATCCATTTTGATATGTTATTGTTAAATTAAAACCTAAGTTATTAACTTGGCTTAACCTATCATCTAAAATTTTCTTTGTAATTCTCATAATATTAGCTTTTAGTTTGTTTAACACAAGGCCGTAAAGCCTTGCGCCTATCACAATTGTAGGACTTTAGACCTTTAAAAGCTTAATCTTTTTTAAATCGTGCTCTGGTGAATTCCTGAAGGCCCATACCAGATCCGTCTGTTAAAGAGAATGGAGATCCGGCACGAAAAACGCCCCTTTTTTGTAAGGCTATTTTTCTGGCGTAGCTTGAATTTCCTTCATTAAAACTTCTTTTTTGTCTTCTTTGATTTACTGTTGATTGTTTCATCGCTTTACTTTTTTAGTTACGTTAAAAAATAGAGGTTGTTTGAAATGCACTTTTCTGGTTAGAATTGCAACGGCTAAAAATATCGCTGCAAAGATTATTACTTTAAATACTGTTGGTTCCATAATTATAAGTATTAATTAAATTGAGTAATCAAATATACAACACAAATAAACACAAGTCAAGTAAATTACCCTTAGATTCATTCTAAATAACAATACATGTTTAAATGTACAACTTAAGGACCAAAACCAGGTACAAGTTGTATAAACACACATCAAACAGATCCTTACAGGGATCATAAAACAAACTTAATAGATTAAAGTATATTTCACTGCATATAAATTACCAGTATAGAGGTAATTATTTATCAATTCTTATTGATTGTGGTTAATTGCGGGATTTGTACCAATAAAAAAAAACCTCACTAAGTGGGTTTAGTGAGGTTTGGAGCTGCAAAATGAAATATTAAACAGTTATACACTCACAATCTGAACACTTAACTTTATTAGGTTTTAGTTGTCCGTGTTTTAATTTGTAGGTTAATTCTCTAATATCCCATTTATTTAAAATTTGTTCTTTGCAGCAAATACAAACAATCTTATCAAAATTTTGCACATAAAAATCATTACAGTCATTACAGCAATCACCATTAAAAACAGAAGGATCAACCCACTCGCAGCACTCAGGGCAATACTCCATATTTTTAACCTCTTTGCAATTTTCTACATAAATATAGGCATCGTTTAAGCAATACATCTCATATACCGGATCTTCTAAATCACACAAGCAACAAACAATAAAATTTAATACTGCCCCACATTCGTGCGATCCTTGTATTGTGTCTTTCATGTCTGTAAGCCAGTTTACACTATCATTTGAGTAATGAGATATAAAACCATCATAAGATGTATAATTGTCTTTCAAATACTCTTTAAACAAATTAATATTTTCGATAATCAAGGCGGCTATTGTTTTGAAGTTGTCTTCAGTTATCACAACTTCAATATTAATTGAATCATTTGAAAAATTATAGTATTTAGGACTTGAAACACTTTGAAAATTAACTTCAGTTACACAATTTTTTTCTATAAGAATAGCTTCAATAAATTCACATGCAGAGATTGAAGCATCATTCATATACTCTTTATAGTCAAAATCGAAACGATCAAAGTCTAGTTCTGATAATCCTTTTTCTTTTCGCTCTGAGTTAATATAATCAATTTCACTTACTTCTTTGTCTTCTGATTCGAAATAAGTACCATAAAACCCAGGAAAGACGGGTAACCATGTATTTACATTCATAATCTTAAATATTAATTCAGATCTAATGTAGGTAATAAAACAACACAAGTCAACAAACAAGGCTAATTTATATTCAATCCAGATAATAAACAGATCCTTAGTGGCCTAATAACACTATAACAAAAACATAAACTAATACTAATAAGAATATAACTGCGCAGGACAACAAACAAAAGAATAATAACCAGGATAATGCTGTGAAGGAATAACTCAAAAGGATAACTCAAAAGGATAGGTTTGTGAGGGAAGGAAGGGCCAGTAAAGGAGAAGTGTTGAAAGGTAGGTGAGAGTAGGCAAGTAGGTGATATGAATATTTGTTTAACGTTTGACGTAAAATGTTAAACAAAACCCAATATCCTGTAACATATGTTACAAATTAATATATCTAGATATATTGCATACTTTCCACACGCCTTACTATCAGCAGATAGAGCCATGTATAATTTTCTTCGTTTAACTGTTGGGTAAATCACATCAACACATTAGTACTGGTTTATTCTACACATAACTAGGAGAGGTTTATAATTAAATTAAATGTACTGTAAATCAATTATTTATCCGACAAAGGGGTGGGGGATCGCTTAGATTTACTTTTCAAAAATGGGCATAGCCCCATTAAATGTATAATAATTTCACTCAGACACCACCCATACTCTCCTCCCCAACCCTTCCTCTCAAAGTATTCCCCAACCATTCTCCCCAACAACTCTTCTTCTGTAATTGTATCTCTTCTTTGTTAGTTGTATTTGCCAATAAGGGATAGGTTCTGAGTGACTTTAGAGGTGTGGGTAGGGGTTCGTTCATTTGAGCCCCTACAACCTCTTAAACACCCTCTATCCTTACCGGAATTCGCAATTCGCGTATCGCGATATGCAATAATTCATAAATAATTACTTATTGTAGCTACTTTTCAGAAAAAATACCTAAAATTCATGAAGAAATATTTGGTGGTTTAAAACATTATGTCTATATTTGGACTCAAATCAACAAAATCAATTCAGATATGGACATAGATGTAATAAGACAGAAATTAATCCTTAAAAGACATAAGCTGGGGCTTAACCTAGAAGACGTCTGTGATGGATTCAGCCGACAAACTCTATCCAGATTCGAAAAAGGTGGAGACATTACTTTATCGAATGTTATTAAACTAGCAAATAAACTAAACTGCAATCTAAACGTAATGGTATGAAAGACAAAGACTATAAATTAATAATAGTAAAGGACGGTAATGAGTATACCGCATACTTCGAAAACCCAACTTTAAAAGGAATTATTGTTCAGTGTTGTATTCTCCAGGATATTCCCAAAGAAATAGCCAAGCTTATTGAAGTTATGTTAAAATATGGCTTTGATAAGAATATTCACGAAGTAATTAATATAAATGAATTTACATCGAAATAAGATGAAGCTAGAATTAAAACACTTAGCACCTTATTTGCCTTATGGGTTGAAAATAAAATGTGATTATTATAATACTTATGGCTCTCATATATGTGAGATTAAAGAACTAAGTATTAGATATTATTACCAGATCATGAGAGGCAAATCAAAACCCATCCTCCGCCCACTATCCGATCTCGTAGAGTATGTTGATTGCCCTGATGTTATGGGGGAGAAAATTATTCCTATATCTGCTCTGTTAGACATCTCATTGGGTTTAGATTGGTCTCATAGTGATTATTTAGAGTGGGGCCAAGGTAAAAATGAATGGTGGGTTGGCTTCAAAGATAAACCCTGTAGTTATTTTGGTTATAATTCAGATAACGGTTCGTTTTATTATGTTGATAAACACAATAATCATCAATCAGTTAAAAAACAAGTGGATCTATTTCAAAAGCTCTACGAATGGCACTTCGACGTCCACAGCTTAATTGATGCTGGATTAGCTATTGATGTAAATACTTTAAAGAAATGAAAGAAAAATTAATAACATTCGAAACAGCCAAGCTGGCTAAGGAAAAAGGGTTTGATATTCCTACTGCTTGGCATTATCATCCCAGATATGGATTACATACAGCTTTTTGGGATGAGGACAGTAATGATAATTCTAATCATAATTCAAATGAATGGGCTGATGGGTATTATTCCGCCCCCACCCAATCTCTCCTCCAAAAGTGGTTACGTGAAAAGCGTAATATATTCTTAACAATCAGGTGTGATTGTGATGGTAAATTCGACTATCACGGGTATGACGTTAAATTTGGGGAAACATGTTTTGTTAAGCCAGAGTATCAAGTAGATGAAAATGAATGCTTTGAAATAGGAAGCTTTCCTTACAGATTTAATACTTACGAAGCAGCTCTCGAAGCAGGATTACTAGAAACACTTAAACTTACATAGCATGAAAAACAAAAACGCATTTCCATTCAAGGAAAATACTTCACTGAGAAACCAGGGTAATGTATTAGAAGTGATACACCCAGGAATGTCTAAAAGATTCTACGCAGCATGTGCTGCTATGCAGGGGTTACTTGCGAATAAAGATTTAAACAGATTTGGAACTCACGGTAATGATTCTTTTGATGTTATTACTCAATCTTATAAATTTGCCGACGAATTACTTAAACAAGAAGGTGATGATTAAAGCTAAGTATTATACTAAAGGAGATGATAGGCCAATAATGGATATGTTCGTTGTTGAGACATTTGACCTTACCACTGAGCTTCAGGCTCGGAGGGCTATATTAAACAAATATCCGGAAGCTGATATACATTATATAAAGAAGGTATGAAGACATTAGAAAGATCTCTAGCTATAATCGTAGTCATCTTTATGCTTGTTTTTGTTATTACCAAAATAACAGGAGAATTAAGTTACTTCAGTGCGATATATATTATAATTTTATTGCTTGTGTGGATACTGCTTAAATTAGACCAGATTAAAGATAAATTATGAAAACTAATCCAACAAAAAAAACAGACTTGCTTCGAAATTTTGTAATACAAAACGGAGAGAGACATCCAAAAAAGCACGGTAGTTGGTATAGAATTCATGCCTACGAAAACAACTGGTTGGTTGTAGATACGTGGAATAGCCATATTTATCATTATCCAAATGGGGCTACCCCATCAGATACAAATAACATGTATGGGGTGGTATATGTATTTTATGATAAAGATGGTGTGGTTGAGAATTGTAAAGGAATAAAAGAACACATGGCTCCATTTTGGCTGGGACACTTAAAACCTAAATTAAAATGAGAGGAATAAATAAAACCAGAAAGAGATATCAAGCCGAAACGGGCGTGAACATAGCTCCTCATCTAAAGTTGCATACGCTCTATTGGACAGAAGATGACGAAGACTACGATCTCGATTATATAAGAGAATCCACAGAGCTACGAGACTACATTGAGTGGTTGGAAAACCAATCCTTACAGGAAAACTAAAAATAATAATAAACATGAAACAATTTAGTATTGATCTAAAGAACTCCAATAAAGGAGAAAGAAAAAAAGCTGTTAAATATCTAAGAGAACAAGGATATACAGTTCAAAGAAAAAAAGACAGAGCAGCTCAAATAGGTTTGTCTTCTGTTCTGTTCCTTTATCTATCAAATTTTAGCGAGAGGAGTGATGATTTTGGCTACTATTCAGTTGTCGATAATGAGGAACAAATCCTAACCCTCCCAAAAGACTGGGACTTACTCATCAAGTATACTCAAAAGAAACCTGAAAAGAAAGTTGTTGAGAAGAAGGAGCTGAAAAAATTTGAGGTTGGAGTTTGGTATAAGTGTGTAAGTATGCTTGGTAGGTACCAAGGAGACAATAGAGGTGTTGTTTTTTGTGGTCGTAGATGGACCGGAGATTTTGGTGTTTCGATGAGTTATCCAAAAGATTGGACGAAGGCCACCCCAAAAGAAATAGAAGAATGCCTTACAATAGAAGCTGAAAAAAGAGGGTTTAAGAAAGGGGTTAGATTTAAAAGTGCTTATTCTGGCGATACAGGTGAATGTAATGGTTGCTTTTTATATGAATCCGACGACTCTCTATCGAGCAATGGTATGGATATATATCACCAAGGCAAATGGGCGGAAATAACAGAAGAACCCTTCACTATCAACGGTCACGAAGTCCGATCATGGAAATCTAAAAACACCACTCAATTCACGGCAGGGTGTTTTAGCTCCGACTACAGCTACCTCGCAATCCTAATCTCTCAAATAGAAAGATTCAAGACCCAGGGAGTAGAGTTATCCGTAAAAGTAAAAGGTGAGAACGTATCACTCGAAGACCTTAAGCGCCTAAAAACCCACTTAGATGAGCATTAAAAAAGTAAAACTAAAAGAACTTAAGGTCGGAGATATATTCACCAAAGAACTTAAGTTGAGGAACCGTGAAGCTTTTATTGTCGAAGATTTTAAAGGCGATAAGGCTATCTGTAAAAGCAGAACTGATAATAGAACAGTGAGGAAGTTTGTTGAAATGTGGGTGTTTTATTTAAGGAGCGAGGAATGAAGGATTTGTTATCAATGGTGGTAATGGCCTATATTGGATCTTGGATGATTACGTGGGTTATTTGTAAGAGTATCGAAGACCTTGAAGTGGATTGGTCTAAGGTTCAGGAATGGGTGTTCGGTGCTTTAATTGTTGTTGTAGTTTCAATTTATTTAGTAGGAGAAATATTTATATGAAAGTATTAGTAGCATGTGAAGAAAGTCAAGCCGTCACAATTGAGCTAAGAAAATTAGGCCATGAGGCTTATAGTTGTGATTTACAAGATTGTTCCGGGGGTCATCCTGAATGGCATATAAAAGGTGATGTGTTAAAAATACTTTATTCTGGAAAATGGGATATAGTTATAGCTTTCCCGACTTGCACTAGACTCGCAAATTCGGGCGTTAGATGGTTGGTTAGTAAAAAACCTAGAGAAGGATATGTGTGGGATGAAAAGGAACAGATATATATAAGAGATAATGATATTTGGGATAGATTACTTAAGGGAGTTGAATTTTTCAATGCGTTCACTTTATATGGTAAGTTAGGTCATAAGATATCAATTGAAAATCCAATCCATCATAAATACGCAAGAAGACTTATTGAAAAGCCAACGCAAATAATACAGCCTTACCAATTTGGGCACTTAGAAAAGAAAGCTACATGTTTATGGCTTTATGGATTATCTAAGTTAAAGGAGACAAATAATGTATATGACGAAATGATGAAATTGTCATATGCTGAAAGATGCAAAGTTCATTACGCATCACCTGGGCCTGACAGACAAAAATTAAGATCGAAAACATATCTAGGAATAGCAAAAGCAATGGCAGAACAATGGACAATATGAAAAAATACGATGTAATATATGCAGATCCAGCCTACAGATTCTCCTCCAGAGCAGTACGCTCCGGAAGATATGGAGAACTACCATACCCCACAATGACTATAGAGGAAATATGCGCCCTCGGCGTAAAGGATATCTCCAATAACAACGCAGCGTTATTCCTCTGGGTGCCTGGAGCTCTAATCATGGATTCCAATCAAATCCTCACTTCTTGGGGTTTTAAATATATTAGAGTAGAGTCTATATGGGAGAAACTGACTGTAAACGATAAGAAGCACAAAGTTACAGGGCCATGGGGCATGAATGAGGCAGAATACCTACTAATGGGTGTTCGTGGTCAAATGTGTTCTAAACAGACCTGTAAACGTAATTTAGAAACTATTGTAAGCGTACCATACAACGGACGACATTCCTCTAAACCACATATCTTTAGAGAGCGCATTGAGAAGAGATTTTCTTGGGCTGATAAGATTGAGCTGTTCGCTAGAGAAGATAGATCGGGATGGTCAAAATGGGGCAATGAACTTAAAAACGATGTAGAGTTGTGAACTGGTCCAAACTAAAATTCAATAATAGAAACGCTATCCAGGATCTTTGTGATTACCTACGCGAAAAGCATCATATCAACAGCCCTATATTTTTCCAAAAGAACGAGATAATGATGTTGGGAAAGAAGTTTGAGAAAGTAGATCATCATGATGTCTTAGATTGGCTGGCTAGTAAACATGATATTCATTTGAATATGACTACTTCCATAACCGGGGATGTTATTAAGTTGGATTTCTACTTTAGCTTTGTAGAAAACGGGGTGTTGTACAATACACCCCGTCATCAAGATTTAGTAAGTTATGAGAAAGTTTTTATAGAAGCATGTAAGGTTGGCGTGAAGGCTGTAGAAAAGAGGTTAAAGGCAATTAAATAGGTTATGCGGAAATTAAAACGTTTAATCGGAAATTTTCCGATTATTTATTATATATTTCTTTCACCAAATCTTTTTCCTGTAATCTTCTTAACGCACTTTGCATCATTATTATTTCACTCTTTTCGTATTTAGGATTTCTTTTCCATCGACAATAGATATTACCTTTTCCAAATGGATTATACACACATCTGGCTTTCCCTTTTTCATTTACTTCGATCAACCCCCACATTTTAGGTAACTCACTTATATCGATTAACCCTTTTTTAGTTATAAAGAAACGCCAATCCCCCATTCCATACTCAGGAATTTGCCTAAACTTTTTCTTTTTGTCTTGACTAAAATCAGATTTAGATGTTTTAGCTTCCAATAAAAAAGAGCCGGAACTGTTAAATCCGATTATGTCTGGAACTTCTCCAAAACATCCTATAGTAACTAGATCTTTAAAGGCAAAACTACATCTCACCATGCACCATCTATAGCCTATTTCAATTAACTCTAAGTGCGTAAAATCCATGACCCTAAACTTTCACCACCTCATAATTATTACAATCAATAGCTTTCATCGCTATGCTTATCTTGTCCTCTGTTGATACATCCAGGTTAGATAGAGCGAATATAGCTCCCCTGATAGTATCAGCCTCATCTCCTACTACTTTATATTCTGTAGCCACGAAGATAGATTTGTCTTTGTTTATGTGATAGATGAGCTCGTTGGTACCTACCAATATATCATAACCACCTTCAGGTAGAAGAACAACCTCCTCCTTCACGGCAAAAAACCCAGAGTTCTCACTAATGGAGATGGGTTTTATGTGCATGCCATACAATAATTTGTCATCATTAATAACTCCCGCCAAAGTACCATTCTTCTTAATGATATGTGAATACCCTAACTTTGACTTAGGAGCTACCATGTACAATGTCGATTTATTTATTATCGCCAGTAGAAACATTCTCAGTTATATATTTATAATATTCTTTAGCCTGTGCGGTTATTTCCTTAGCAGAAATCTTCAACACGTTATCATGATTAACCAATGTGGTTATAGCACGATCTATACAAGATATTCTTATTCCAATATCGTCATAAGTAGTACCTTGTTGTGCGTTTTCGTACAAGACATCTTCTATATCTCTTAAACGCTCTTCTAAGTTTTCCTGTTGTTTGTTTCTTGGCCACTTCATATCGACAATATATTATAAAGTTTACGTGTCTTTTCAACATCCCTCCGACAATACTCAGCAATTTCCTCTATCTTACCTTCTTTGTACATAGGATATACCATGGACCCATCCACATCTCCTTTTCCTTCTATATTAAAAAACTTACAAAGATTATCCATGGATACAAATTTACCATAAATCTTACACGTACCCATCTTCATAACATCACGCTTCTCGCAGTAATAGAATAAGGATTTCAATCCATCCATTTTATAAAGACATGCTCTTAGGTAGAGAATTGGAAAGTCAAAATTATCAGAATTGAATCCGACCAATAGATTACTTTCTTTACTTCCTCCGTTTTCTTTATGGTAGTCTTTTATTATGTTTTCAAATGCCTGTAAGAGATAGGTTTCGGTTCCTATCACGGATTGAGGTTTGTCGTCGTTGAAGGCAAAGCCTATACACACAACCTTAGAATCGTAGATAGATGTTCCTTTTTTCTTCAAGGCTTTTTGTAATAAAGTATCGTAGTTTTCTTCAAAATCCTTCTGGATTGTATCTGGAGTCTTTTTTAGACTACAAGATTTTATATCCTCGTCAGTAGGTTCTACCGCAGGAATCGTCTCGATATCAATGTATAAGTTGTTCAATTTTCGTAATGTTTTTGATTAAAAATCCCTCCCCAGGATAGAGGAAGGATTTAAGTTTCAGTTTTTAATCACTCTCCGACTTCAACTCGTCCAGGAATTGGTCGTGAATAGTTCTCGAAAGTTCTCGTTCCTCTAATGTAAATTCCTCTGAGTTATCACCATTGACTTTACTGTTGAGTGCTTGAACTCTAGATGTGTAGTTTTTAAGATATGACTCGTATTCTTCCATGTCGGTACAAATTTAAAACAAATAATTGAGAAATCCAAATTTATTCAATAATACATTGTATTCTTGGCCTGTGAGTTATTAAATAAGGCTTTTTTAATATTCGATGTTCAGGCATTTCTAAAGGGACTACATAGGCATCTCTCTCCATTCCCGTGAAGGCTATGTTCCCGTACACTCTAACCCTGCTTCCCGCCTTCATCTCTTCGTATCCGGAGTCCATCCATAAATTTTTATCTCGTCTCCTCAAGCCCTTCGTCTCAAAACTCCAATTCCTTTTGTAGTCCCTATTAGGTATGCCAATTCTCTCAACAACAGCATCATTCGGATGCAAATATTCTATTTTGTGCTCCAAAGCCTGCCTACTAGCTTTAATCGGAGAAAGTAGGACGTATCCATTAATGGGAATAACCTCCTCTCCTCTAATCACACATTGAATATTATCATATTTAATAGTATGATAGATCTTATCTTTAAATGTATATATGTAACTATTTAAACTCTCTAAATGATTTATATATATCAAATCACCTTCTATGACCTCCATATCTGTGTCGTATAAAACACTATGTTGATATTTCGGATCAAAAAATATTTTTTTAGGAGCCTTTATTACCTTAAAGAAACGTTCTGAGTGGATAGCCTTGTTCCAGCTCTTTACTACAAGTATCTCTGAGTTTATATACTTGGAAGTGTCTTGCAATCTTTCCACTAAGAGCATGTTGTTACCTTCGATTACCTTAAAACCTCTTATGTCATCCAGCTCCGCATCAAGGTTGTACAACATTCGTTTATCACATTTCTCTCTTAAATCCATATTATTCTACAATTAGTCCAAATTTAATTAAATATGCCAAAGCCAGTCTGTGAAGTTCATCGTTCGAAGAACCAAACTTGCCATGACCAATCTCAGCGGCAGCACTCTTGTGTTGTTTTAAATACAAGAAGACTTTGTGTTCAAGATAATCTACTTCTTCCTCGAAGACGAATATTTCCATACCAAATGTATGGTCGAATGGATTTATTCCGAGATAACTACAAACAGATCTTTTTATTCTCTTAGAGTGTTTCATTTTATTTTTCAGTTAAGGGAGGTTTATTGTATAAAAGGTAAACATATCCCTATGTTACAAATATTTTAATTTATTAATTACACTTCTCAAATTACCCTCCATAAGCGTTTCTCCGCTAGAAGTATCCAAAACACTTACCTTGAGATATCCCGGTAAGCGTCCTGCGTAAAAGCCCCTTTCTGCGTCGGAAGGTTCCTGGAAGGATTCTGTACTATGGAAATATATGGTCATATTCTCAAATCAAATTTTTTAATCAAACAATCAACAGCATCATTCTTAACCCTCATCGCCTCCAACACATCCTCCTCCACAACCAACGGATACGAGACCTCACCCTTACGGGTAAAATAAGCTCTATCTTCATATTCTTCAAATATACTACTAATATCTCTAAAAAGCAAATAATTTGAATGAGGATTACATTCTATTATTATATTTTTAGAATCTACTAGTACAATATATTCTTTAGAAGTCTTTATAGTGTATTGTTTTGCCATTAAGGGATCTATTTAATTTGGCGTGTATTGTTAAAACTTACTTCGCCAATAGTCAATTGCTTCTCTAGTGTTAACTCCATACCCAAACTGATTACCTAGATAAACACCTTCTTTATTTACATAAACACGCCCGCCTCCAAAATTATAAATTCTACCAGTGTCTTTATACTCATCAATTCTTTGTTTAATTCCAAACATCCTACCCACAAACCGCGGTTCTCTGGTAACTTTAAAAACATTACCATCTTGCTCAATCTTAGTTATTTTCATTTTATTTCCCCTTCAAGAATTCATTTACATCATTAAATCTACCATACTTACCGCTAAAATCCCTCACCCAAATACCATTCTTCTTTAATTCCTCCGCAACACGCTTTCCCGCATTATCATTATCCATAAAGAGATACACCGCAGAATATCTCTTTAAAATAGGAATACTCTGCTCTAAAAAACTTGTTGAGTTATAAACAAATACATCGTAGTCTACCTCCTCAACACCTTTCCACACCAATAAACTTAAAAAATCAAAGAATCCTTCATTTACTATACAGGTGCTACTTCCTTTAAGTAGTCTGGTGAAGCTTTTAGGGCTGTTAGAGAGCTTTATTCTGCTAGAACGCATTTCCCATCCACCTTGGTCGTTTTTGAAGCCTATAACGTTGTTTTTGCGATCAGGGTTTTTTGATTTAGGAAATGACACCCGTAGTTGTTTGCAATAAATATTAGCTATTTTAGGATTTATTTTTCTTTCCTTTAAGTAGGAGGTCAGTTGAGAGTCTGTAATATCTGAAATATCATGAATTAGGACTCCGGGTTCCCTGACTGGCTCTTCCTTTATCTCTGTTGTTTCGAAATCTTTACCCAACATAGCTTTTATCGAATCGCTGAATCTCAGATTGTGTAGCTTTCCATATAGCGCTATGGAATCCTGCGTTTTAGTGTTCTCGCCGAAATCTGCCCATCGATTGTTTGGGTAGACGACTAGACTACGATTATTTTCTTGCCGCCAAGGAGAGTAGTAGAAGTTCGATCCACCCTTTTTTATCGGGGCATAGCCGTAGTCCGAGAGTATGGAATCGCAAGATATCTGCTTAGCCTTGTCTTTATTGGTCATTAACTCAGTGTTAATATATTATACAAAAGGTGAACATATCCATATGTT
>Ga0209475_10002309_pt1 | contig 19649 bp, 17 predicted proteins | sample tdDd471_FD_187128 | JGI IMG/M metagenome (GOLD analysis project Ga0209475, IMG submission 187128) | Marine sediment microbial communities from the Atlantic coast under amendment with organic carbon and nitrate - tdDd47.1 (SPAdes)... | ecosystem: Environmental > Aquatic > Marine > Coastal >... | reverse complement strand
TATCTGCGGCGCTTTCCACAAAGGACTGGCTGACGGCATCCACGCCGTTTTTGAGGGCAAAGGCAAGGCAGTCCCGGTCATGGTCAGTAAAGGCGCTGATACCCAGGTTGATACCCGGCAGGTTCAGTCCCTTGCGGGAGCGCAACTCCCCGCCCACCACCACACGACACTGTACATCCGCCCCGCTGACGCTAACGACCTTCAGTTGAATAATGCCGTCGTTGAGGTACAGGGTATCGCCGGGCGTTACCGCCTTGGGCAGATTCGGCAGGCTGACAAAGGCCCGTGTTTCATCGCCGGTGATTTCCTCTGTTGTCAGAGTAAAGGTATCCCCGGCGTTGAGATCCACCAGTTCTTGTGCCAGTTGTCCGATTCTGATCTTTGGGCCCGGCAGGTCCGCCATGATGGCAAGGGCTCTGCCTTCCTCTTTGGCCAGACGCCGCAGGTTTTCGATGACGGATTTATGCCAGGCAAATTCGCCATGGGAAAAGTTTAGCCGCGCTACGTTCATCCCGGCATGCAGCATTTGCCGCATGATCTTTGGCGATTCCGAGGCCGGGCCAATGGTGCACACGATTTTGGTTTTGTTTGACGAAAGCATGGCCTGTCCTTTTCAACCAGAGGTTTGGTCACAGACAAGAGCATGTGTCAATGATGCCCCGATGTCAACAGCCGGGGAGCATCCTAAGAAACAACTGACAAAACCGTTACCGCTCCTGAACAATGGAGTCTGTTTTTTGGGGGAAGAGGTCAAAGGTAAATGACAGGCCAAATTCAAAGCCGCCATACATGGCAGTCTGAGCCTCGTTGTCATAATTGACAAAGGCCCAGGAAAAGTACACCCGAACAAAACGCTGCATGCGAAAGGCAAGTCCAGGGCCATAGGTATGCCATAATGTTGCCGGTGCATACTTTGCATCAGTATACTGAAAACGCCAATGCAGATAGATATCAATTTCCAGATCCCACACCAGCCCTTTTCGCTTGGAAACATCAATACCAAGCCCCAAGCCCGCACCAACCCACATCCCCAACAGCAGGCGATCCTGCCAGTCTTTTTCAGGCCATTGCTGGCAATACTCGACCTCCTGATCGCATTCTCCTCCTACGCCGCCCCCAAATCCCAGTTGAATTTCGTTGAGAAATTTGACTGTGGATTCCTGCCGCACCGCAGGCCAGAAGGAGGCGTGCCACCCCAAACTGGCGGTTCCCATTGTGTGTGGCAGATAATCGCCGCCCAAACGCAGTTCCAGGTAATCGAGAAGCGCATAATCAAATGAAAACGCACCGCCGGGGGGATACAAACCAGCGGCGGTAATCTCTATTGTTTGCTGTTTCATACGCCCCGGCGGCGTATTGTTAAACACCCTGATGGGCGAGCTGTAAGCAGGATGGCAGCCTTCAAGCATACCAAGGCAGCAGAGAAGGAGAAGAAGCGGTAACAGGGGTATATGCTTCATACCAGGCCTGTCCCTATGGTGATTGTGCAATAAAGGATGAGATATCCCACACGCGAACACCACTGTTCTCTTTCAGGGAATACAGAGTGCGCCCATCGGCGGAAAACGCAAGCGTAAACACCGTAGATGAAGTGCCCTTCAGAGTTCCCAGCAGCGTCATATCCGGCACCGAAAACAGATGTATCGGAATCGGGCCATTGTAATCATTGGACCCCACAGAGGCAGCCAGTATACTCCCATCGGGACTGAAGGCTGCGCGACTCTTAGACGCATATTCCATCTCATATGAAGAGGTATAGCTGCCGAGTACCGCGCCATCGGATACCCGCAGCAAATACAGACCATAGCTGTCATTTTCGGCGTCAAGATCTACCGCGACCATATGAGTACAGTCGGGAGAGAACTGGAGAGCACTGAGATTTTCGGGGAACGCCACGGGGCTGCCTGCTTCCCATGATGTCGTCTCCACCGCAGCGGTGCTCCCGCGATATGCAACAACTGCAGCGGAACCATCCCCGCAAAACCGGAACATCGCCGGAGCATTATCCAGAGCAATATCAGTGATGGTCTGGCCTGTTTCTCCGTTCAGTACCACCAGTTTTTCACCGTCCCATCCAACTACCTGCGATGCATCCGGAGAAATGGTCAAGGCACTAAAATCGTTTACCGTCCAGTCGGCAGAACCATCCGTCAGGTTCCATCGCACCGTTGTGTCCAGATAATAATCGCTGCCGATAAGATACGCATCATCCGGACTGAACCCAAGAAAATCCGCCGAGTCTTCAATGTCTTCAAGCACCTGCAGGGTATCCCAGTCCGGGATGTTAAGTACCCTGGTGCCATCCATAGTACCAAAGGCCGCATGTCCTCCCTGCGGGGAAATCGCCATGGTCTGTACGTTTCCTCCATTCATGAAGGGGTACTCATACCCATTCTGCAAAACTCCATCAGCAATGGTGTAGGTCCGGTATTGCCCCGGCCATCCAACCATTGCCATCCGTTGTTCCTCAGAGGAAAGCGCCAAACCAAGTGTAAAATACCCTTCATTTCTTGGGGAAATGACTGTTGTTTCCGTTTCCGCAACACAGTCCCACCGCAGCATTTGCCACAGTCCATCGGAAACTGTCGCATAATATAAAAAGTCGCCATTGTCGGAAAAAATACACTCCTTAAAAGAGGCGTCACCCAGGGAAATACTCCAGGCGGTCTCTCCTGTCGCGGTGTCCCAGGCAATAACCCCGCTACCGTCCCCCACCACAAGCAATGAAGAATCAGGAGAATACAACAACCGAAAAAATCCCCTTGGGGTTATATCCGGGGTAACACTGTGCAGCAGTTGCCGGTCCGAAACCCGGTATATATCAACGGTATTCCCGGGCCAGTACACCGCAAGCATACTCCTGTCCGGTGATATGGTCATGGAATACACAAGGCCGCCACCGGGTTGCAACTGCCAGGTGTCCTCCAGCTTCTCTCCGGTGCGGGCATTCCAGAAGGAAAGTCCTCCCATGTGATTTGTGAATACAAGGGTCTGGTTGTCATTGAGGAAAAAGGGGAAGCGCACAATCTGGTCGCCGGTAAAAGCAGAGATAATAGCCCGGGTGGCCACATCCCATACCCTTACATACGCATTTGCACCGATGGTAACCAGCAGGCTGCCATCCGGTGAAAACGCAGCCCCCGATACCGGAACAGAGGAATTAAGAATATCAAGGGGCTCCAAGGTCTCCGCATCCCACAGATACACACGGTCACTGAGTATCCCGGCCAGTACATCCCCGGCCGGACTTTTGGCAAACCATCGCCAGTACCCGCTGGTAACCACCTCCAGAGGCTGGCACAGACCGCTTTCCGCCGTGGCTGGCCGTGCACAATAGCTGTCTCCGCAACAGTCCTCGTTACGGCTGCAGGTATTCCCGATGCAGGCAGTCATGTCCGGGGGACGGGGCAAGTCAATCTGCACGGTTTCAGAGGCTTCCGATTCTTCGTCGGATATCTCCACTTCTTCGGAGGATTCCCTGTCTATGTCTTCCTCAAGATCCCCATCGGGAGTGTCATCTCCATCCACAGGCATGTCCTCATCAATGAGGTCTGCTTCATCACCATCAACATCAATGTCGGGTTCTGTATCCGGGGTTTCATCGACTTCACCGGCTTCTTCATTATCGCCGGAATCTGCGCTGTCGTCGCTGTCGCCGTCGTTTACAGGATCGCTGTCAGCATCGCCATCGGTCATGTCATCCGCGTCGTGTTCTGCAATATCAACATCTCCGTCCCCGACAGGCGGCTCCGGTGAACTGTCATCGCATCCGGCGAATAACAGAGCTGCGGTCAACAGAACAATAACACCCAAACAACGCATAAACCTGAAGGCTGATTCCGAATACATACACATATCCCTCACTTGAAAAAACTGGTCTTGTATCTGTCCTGTACACAAAACATATTGCACCAGTTTCGGCCTCAGGTCAAATCCTTGCCTCTTGGCGAAGTACGCAGCTTCTGGCTGCGGACACGCACTGCACCGCAGTTGACAAGCCCCGGGCGGCTTACTATCCTTTACTGGTGCTGTCAGTCGTGTGCGACAAGGAGGACGCGGTGAGAAGCGGTCGGGATCGTTACCACAAACCATAAGGGGTTATCATGGAACAGGAACAATTCACATATCATGTCTGTAACAATGAAAGCCTGCCGGATCTCATGCAGGCCGTTGACCGGTTGTGGGTTCAGGGCCATGTACTGAGTTATGACAGCCATATGCTGCGGTGGCAGTATGCATCCCGGGCCAAGGATGACACCATTCACTTTGTGTTTGCCCGTCGGTCATCGGACAATGAAATCGTAGGCTTTATGGGCTTTATACACAACAGCATCTTTGACCCCGCCCTTGCCCCCCGGGAGTCCGGCTATCTCTTTGGCGCCCTGTGGATTGTGGACGACGCCTACAAGGGCCAGGCCATTGGCAAAAATCTGTTCAAAACCATGCAGGACACCATTGACGGTCCTTACGGCGCATTTGGCATCAACGACGAGATCGCCAAACTCTACAAAAAAATCGGCTACGAGCTGGGCAGCATGCAGCAGTATTTTATTCTCAACGACCAACTGCCGGTGCATCACCTCATCGACCCCGGCAGCACGCCCTCCCCCCCCCCGGCGGCATTGCAGGACATCGGCTACCGTGTTCAGGAGCTGTACGAAAGCGACATTCTGCAGCAGCAGGACGACATCAACGGCCTGCAGCCCGCCGATGTGGTGCCAAAGAAAACCGCCCTGTATCTGATCAAGCGCTATCTGCGGCATCCGGTGTACCGCTACCATGCCTGGGCCCTGTACCGGGACAAGCATCTGCAAACCATGGTCATCACCCGCAGCTGCTATGCCCCGGAAGGCAAGGCGGAACGGGTGGTGGATATTCTGGGCAGCGAAGCACACATCCCGGCGGTGGCGTCATTTTTGTATGAGCGCATTTGCGAAACCGGTGCCGAATACGCCGACGTTATCCACAGCGGTATTGATGCGGATACCTTCCATGGGGCGGGCTTTGGCCAGGTGGACCACAGCTCCGACGACGTGGTGGTTCCCAACTATTTTGAGCCTTTTGTAAAGAAGAACGTTCATCTGCGCTTTGCCTGCGAGGCTATCCCGGACACCCGCAGATGGCTGTTCAAGGGAGACAGCGACCAGGACCGACCGAACCGCTGATTGTTCCAACGCCCGCAGAAAGGGGTGCAGCCATGCTCACCGTTGTCATGTATCATTATGTCAGAAACATTCGCCAGTCCCGCTACCCGGAAATCAAGGGCCTGGAATACGAGGCCTTCAAGGGGCAGCTTGCCTATCTGAAGCGCCATTATACCTTTGTGACCATGGAAGAGGTCATCGACAGCCGCGCCGCCGGGGAAGCCCTGCCGGGCAATGCGGTACTTCTGACCTTTGACGACGCTTACCGGGATCACTACACCCATGTGTTTCCCCTGCTGGACCAAATGGGCATACAGGGATCATTTTACGCCCCGGCCCGGGTGATTCACGAAAAAAAAGTGCTGGACGTCAACAAGATACACTTTATTCTGGCCTCCTGCGAAGACAAAAGTCGCCTTGTGCAGGACATCCGCCAGGCGGTGGACCAATACCGGGAAGAATACGGTCTGGACAGCAACGAAGCATACTGGGAACAGTATGCCCGGCCCAACCGCTTTGATCCCGCAGAAGTCATCTTCATCAAGCGCATGCTGCAGGCGGCGCTGCCCGAAGAACTCCGGGGCCGCATCAGCGATGACCTGTTTAAAACCCATGTATCCGTGGATGAGGCGGCATTTTCCGAAGAACTGTATATGTCTAAGGAGCAGATGCAGTGCATGATCCGCCACGGGATGCACTTCGGCAGCCACTCATGGGATCATTACTGGCTTAACACCCTCACCCCACAGCAGCAGGCGGAACAAATCGACGGCTCCCTGCGTTTTTTGGACGAACTGGGCTTTAACCGGGAGTACTGGACCATCTGCTATCCTTACGGCGGCTACAACGAAAGCCTGCTGTCGTTGTTGCGGGACAGACAGTGCCGTCTGGGCTTTACCTCCAGGGTTGATCTGGCTGATCCCGCCACCACCGACCCCCTGCTGACACCCCGGCTGGACACCAATGACCTGCCCAAAGAGGCCTTTGCCCCACCGGCAGACTGGACACAAAAAATTCTGTAGCACCCCAACAGGGTGTTTGGACACAAAATTATCCGGCCCCCCGGGCAAAGCCTTGCCTTTTTTTCGGCTTGGGAGTAGACTTGGGCCAGTAGCCGTAACCAAGGAGGTACGTTCATGGCCCTGATCGAAAAACCTGAAGCGGCCCGCAGGCTTGCCCGCGCCATTGCATCGGACATAAGCCTGTACAACGAGGACAAAATTGTCGAAGGGATTCAAAGCGACGATCTCTTTGATACTCTCAAGGAGGAAATCCAGGAAGGCGTCGACCTGTATCACAGCAGGGTGGCCCCGGATCTGCTGGAAACCACCAACTACTTTGAGCGTGCCCTCATTGATATCCTTGTCCGCGGCAAAGGGCACGTTGAGTCGAGCATCTGGTAATCAGTGTCCGAAAACAACTCCCTGTACCTCGTCGTCCCGTCAAACAAAAACAATGACCGGGTGGATCGTTTTGTTTCCGAAACGGTGGAAGACCTTACCCGCAGCCGGGTACAGGCCCTTATCAAAGCCGGTCTGATAACCATCAACGGCGACACCTGCAAACCCAACAGCAAGGTGCGGGAAGGCGACAAGCTGGCGGTGTTTCTGCCACCCCCGGAAATCACCGAGGCCATCCCCCAGGACATCCCCTTAAACATCGTTTACGAAGACCGGGAACTGATCGTCATCAACAAACCGGCCAATATGGTGGTGCATCCCGGCATCGGCAACCCGGACAAAACCCTGGTCAACGCCCTGTTGCATCACTGCGACGATCTTTCCGGCGTGGGCGGCATAGAACGCCCCGGGGTGGTGCACCGTATTGACAAGGACACCTCCGGACTTTTGGTGTTCAGCAAAACCGACACCGCCCATCAGGCTTTAAGCATACAGTTCCGCAATCATACCATTAATCGCCGCTACCGTTGCATGGTACATGGTCTGCTACCCAGCGGACAGGGCACCATTGAAAGCATCTACGGCCGTCATCCCACGGACCGCAAGAAATTTACCTCCACCCGCATTACCCGGGGAAAACAGGCCATAACCCACTGGCGCATACAGGAAAGTTTCGGCGGCCTGATAACCCTGCTGGAACTTAAACTGGAAACCGGTCGCACCCACCAGATACGGGTACATATGGCGGACGCGGGCTATCCCGTGGTGGGAGACCAGATGTACGGTTCCTCCCCCCGCAAGGCCAAACAAAGCGGTGATCCGTATCTGCAGGAAATTCTTCAGCCCATAAAACGGCAGATGCTCCACGCCTACCGGCTGGGTTTCCGGCATCCGGTGACCAACGAAAAGCTGCTGTTTGAAGTACCGGACCCAAAAGACTTCGCCCATCTGCTGGAGCAGTTGCGGGTCAAATACAATAAGGTTGGTATTTAAGGAGGAAAACCGTGGTTGATCTCTTTATTCGTCACCCTGACTTTGCCCCACCGGGTTTTGCCTATGGTTTTGGCACCCGGGCCGGGGATATGGCAGCGCCCCCACCCTTTGAGGACGATATTCTCCATACATCCATCCGGGCCTATCGCAAGGCAATACTGCTGGCAGGCCGGGGAAATATTGAAAACGTATGCTGGGCCAATCAGGTTCACGGCGCGAATGTCCATTATGTGGGCGATCCCGATGAACCCTGCGAACACATTGACGCCGACGCCGTGGTCACGGACCTGCCCGGGGTGGCGGTGGCGGTGCGCACCGCAGACTGCCTGCCCATCCTGCTGTTTGGCACCCAGCCGCCGGTGGTTGCAGCGGTCCATGCGGGATGGCGGGGCACCATCAACAGCGCCCTGGCCTATACCCTCACCTTTCTCAATGCCCGCTGGGGTATTGAGCCCGCCATGCTGCACATGGTCATGGGCCCCTGTATCGGCCCGGAGGTATACGAGGTATCCGACGAGTTGGCGGAACGCTTTGGTCATGCCTTTGGCCCCGCCGGGGTTGGACGCACCGGTGACAACACGCCATCGCTGAATTTGAAGGAAGCAAACCGGCGCATCGCTTTGAACGCCGGTATTCCCGAAGCTCAGATTCACACCCTGCCCCACTGCACCCACAGCGAGGCTGACAGTTTTTTCAGCCACCGGCGGGACAACGGACACACCGGCAGGCATCTGAATTTTGTGGCTATCACCGATCCTGCACTGGCCCGGGGGCAGCAGGAGGAAATCGAACTGTAATATACTGATGCGGTAACAATAAACTGACATTCCGCTTACCTGTTTCTCAACACCTGCGGGTCATACTAACCCCGCTGAGGATGTTCGCAACCATTGACCATAGAGAGAACCATGAAACACAGAAACAATCTCTTTTTCATGCTGATGGCCGCTGTGCTGATGCTGTCCTTTGTTGCCTGCAACGATGACGGCGCACAGGAAGCCCCGCCGGAGCCCTTCAGCTTTGTGATTATCTCCGATACCCATGTGCGGCTGCCGGACAAACCCGATGACGTGGACTACGACAACCAGGGTAACATCGATAACCTGACCTACGCGGTAAGCCGCATCAACGCCGAAATGGCCGACGCCGACTTTGTGGCGGTCACCGGCGATCTTGTTGGCGCTTTGTTCTCTGAAGACCCGGCAGACTACGGCGTGGACATTCCCAACCCGGCGGAAACCTACAAAGAAATAATGGACGGCCTGCACATGCCCTATCACTCGGTGCTGGGAAACCACGATTACCAGCGGGATTACGATGCAGAAAACGGCGAAGGCATTTCCGTGGACAATCTGGAGAACATCGAGGCGGTCTGGGAAAAAGTGCTGGGAATCAAACCCTACTATTCCATGGTCTACGAAAAGGTACGGCTGATTTTCCTGAATCCCAACCGTGGCGACGCCCGGACAATACGCTGTCCTTCCTGCGATGATGAAACCACCTGCACCGGCTCGCTGGATGGGGAGCAGGCCCAGTGGTTTGCCGAAGAGATGGAAAAGGACGAGCCCGTCATTATTCTTATGCATCATCCCATATACAGCGACCGGGACGACGCCCTGTTTTCCATGCTGAAATCCTTCTTTGTCCGACAGGAAGACGCTTTTTACGACATTCTTGAAAGCCACAAGGAAAAAGTGCTGGGCATTTTTGTGGGGCACGGCCACATGTGGGAACGGGACACTGTTCTGGGCACAATCCCGGTGTATGAAACCGGTGCCATCGGCGATGGCAACCGCAACAAGGACAACATCCATGTGATCGATGTTGATCCTTTGACCCCGGCCATTACCGTTACCATCGCCCGTGAAGGCGCCATGTATTTCTGCGACGAATTCGGCACTGCCGACTAATCAGCTGAATCACATATGGAACGCACACACGGCGGAGATCTTTGGGTCTTCGCCGTTTCTTTTGCTGCACCCTGTGCCGTGCTGCAACTAATTGCCTGAAGTTCCCCGCAATTTCCCCGGGTTTCCGTGCTGTACCATTGACATGGTATAGGCAATAAGCTATCACATAGCCAAACATACATTGTAAAAGCACTTTTTCCCACGAGGTTGGCATGTTGAAGAATGCTTTATATATATTCGTTTTGGTGACGGTACTGCTGCTGGCGGCAGCCTGCACTGATTCCGGCGATTCCAAACCCGCCGAAACCCCGGAATGCTACAGTGACGACGACTGCCCCATCGGCACCCGCTGTCTCGATATTTACTGCGAGCCTCTGGATCAAATCCCCTGCCTGCGGGACGAGGATTGCCCCTACGGTTTGAGTTGCGAAAACCGGGTATGTGTCTCGGATAACCCCATACCCTGCACCACCACCAACGACTGTCCCCGGAACATGAGCTGCGTGTTTGGCCAGTGTTACCCGGACAACATCAGCGATGGGGATGTTCCCGACGGCGACACCGATACCGATACGGTGCAACCCGGCGGCATTTGCAGCCCCTGTCAGGATGACCCGGATTGCGAAGGGGATTTCAACTACTGTATTCCCGATGAATCCGGCGAAACCTTTTGCGGCAAAATGTGCCGCAACTCCGTGGACTGCCCATCGGAATACATCTGCAAAAACTTTGTGTTTGGCAACCAGTGTGTACCCATTGATGGCTTTTGCGAGGAATCCTGCATTGACACCGGCTGCCCTGCAAATGAAGCCTGCGATACCGCCACCGGTCAGTGCAAACCCATTACCTCCGGTTCACAGGGATTCTGCGAGCCCTGCAACGCCGATGCCGACTGCAGCGACAACGGTGCATGTATTGCCGACATTACCGGAGTAACCTTCTGCGGCATTGATTGCAGTAACGATCAGCCCTGCACCGAAGTCAACACCTACTGCAAGCGGGTGTCGGACACGGTTCGCCAGTGCTGGCCATTAGACAACCGCTGCGAAGCCGTGCCCCCCACGGGTTTGTGCGACGATGTATCCTGTCCCCAGCGGATGCTCTGCGATGAAACCAGCGGCCAGTGCGTGTACCAGGGCAACCACTGCCATCTCACCGGCTGTCCCGACGGCTACGCCTGTTCCGAAACCACGGGCCAGTGTGAATCACCTCCCACCCATTGTGCCGTGGTTGGCTGCGATCCCGGTTTCTGGTGCAACCCGGATACCGGCATTTGCGAAGTAGCCACCGATGGCGATGTTGACACCAGCGGTTACTGCGATCCCTGCACCGGTCAGGAAGACTGCGGCCCCGGTGCTGCCTGCATAGAAAACTCCGAAACCTTTGACGCCTTTTGCGCACCGCCCTGCGACAGCCATGCCGACTGTCCTTCGGGTTCCGCCTGCCGGGCTGACATGGGCTGGAACACCTGTATTCCCAACGCCATGACCTGCCGTCCTTCTGCCACCGGCGGAGGCTGCACAATGGGCGAGGATTGCGCACTTGGAGTATGTATACAGGAATTTTCCGCACCAAATGTGGTATGGCCCCGGGGTTACTGCACTGCAATCTGCAACCCTTCGGACCCCTATAATTCCTGTGGCAGCGATGGCTATTGCTTCCAGATAGAATACAACTACGGAGCCGTTGAAAATCTCTGTATGCGACTGTGCAATCTGGGTGACAGCAGCTCCTGCCGCCAGAACTATGTCTGCTACGATGTGGGTTTTGGCAACGGACAGGGATTGTGCATTACGTCTCTGTATCCGTTTTAGTCAGGTCTTCAGAAAGAGCCGCAGCCGAATCCAAAGCATCGCCTGTAAGGCGGTAGACAGTCCATTCATCCATGGGCACGGCCCCAAGGCTTTTGTAAAAGTCGATGGCAGGGGTGTTCCAGTTTAATACCGTCCACTCAAAGCGCGGGCAGTTTCGTTTCTTCGCTATGCCCGCCAGATGCACCAGCAGAGCCTTGCCAATGCCCCGGCCCCGGTATTCAGGGTCTACGAACAGATCTTCCAGATACAGACCGGCCTTGCCGGTAAAGGTGGAAAAATTATGGAAAAACAGGGCAAAGCCAACGGGCTCGCCATCCCAGCGGGCAAGCACGGTTTCCGCCCGGGGCGTTTCACCGAAGAGGGCTTCCCGGAAATCCTCCACCGTTGCCTCCACCTGGTGAGCCAGTTTTTCGTAGGTGGCGATTTTTATCACAAAGTCGTGTATCACCGGCACATCGTCTTTGGTGGCCGGGGTGATGGTGAGATGCTGCTGTAATGCGGTTTTCTGATCCATGCGGTTGCTCCTTTGGGTTTCTGAACCACAGTTATACCCCACAACCCTTTAAATGCAAAAACGGCGGCTGCCCGAAGACAACCGCCAATAGAGCCCATGCAGTGCAGCTGCTATGGAGTCACTAACTCTTCAACCCGTTGCATCAGAAGGCCGATTTCCTTGCTGCCTTCCATGGCTCCCTCGGTGACCACATGACCTTCCTTGACCGCATCCACCAGAGCAACCTGGCTGGTCAGCACCATAAAGGCTCCGTCGATGCTGGGGAACATCATATGCACAAAGGGGCGACGCCGGGTGTAGGTGCCGCGTCCTGCCTTGGTTTTGCCGTTCTTTACCCGCAGATAGGCACAGGGGCCATCGGTGACGGTCCACTGATAAATCCGGTCCGGGCTGCCCTTGGTAAACTTGCCCATCATGGTATCGCCGCCCTTGTTCAGCTGGCTGAGGGCGTTGGTAATCATATACAGGGTCAGCTTCACCTTCAGCGCCCGCTTTTCCGGATCAGTGGGCATGGCATCGGGCATAAGGATTTTCAAACCCAACAGCAGGGGCAGAATACGAACCAGCAGATGAATTTTCTTCAGTCCCTTAATGGAGGGCAACGCCATGCCACCACCAAAAAAGGTGTTCATGTCTGCCAGGGTTTTAAAGGTAATCACCAGATCAGGGTTGACGTGCACGCCCTGCTCCACATCGATGATACCGTCTTCAAACACCACCGCAGCGCCCAGTTCGCCGTCTTCTTTGGTAATGAACTGAATCACGCCCCGCTTGGGAAAGGCCTTTTTCAATACCGGTTTTTCCTCGGCAAGAACCTTTACCAGCGGCAAAATGGACCGCAGGTAGATGCGGGAAACAAGCCTGTCCTGTTCACTCATGGCTTAATCCTCGTCTTCCCAGTCGTCGTCTTCTTCGATTTCCGCGTTCATGATTTCCTGCATACATTCCAGAATGCCGTCGGCATCCATCTTGTACACATGCAGCAGATCGTCGGGATATCCCACCTGGGCGAATTCGTCCTGCAGGCCCAGCTTGCGCATGACGCAGGATTTGCCGTACTTGGTGATAACTTCGGCAACCGCGCTGCCCAGACCGCCAATCACGCTGTGGTCTTCCACGGTGATAATGCGGCGGGTGTCCATCACCGCCTGCAAAATGGCTTCTTCGTCGATGGGCTTGATGGTGTGCATATCCAGCACCCGCATGGAAATACCGTTGCGTTTGGCGATTTCCGCGGCTTCCAGAGCGCCCAGCGCCGGACGACCCGCCACGATAACGGTGACGTCGGTGCCTTCGTGCAGGGTAATGGCCTTGCCGATTTCATAATCGAAATCAAGATTTTTGTGCAGAGGCGGCTCAAAGGAACGACCGATGCGGATATATACCGGGCCGTCCATTTCCAGCGCTGCGGTAACAGCCTTGGCGGTCTCGTAGGCATCCGCCGGAGCGATAACCGTCATGTGGGGGAATGCCCGCATGATTGCCAGATCCTCGGTGCAATGGTGGGTGGTGCCCGCCTGACCAAAGCTGGTGCCGGAATGGGTTGCGATAATTTTCACGTTGCGTTTGGGATAGCATACATCGGTGCGAACAAACTCACCGGCCCGCAGGCTGGCGAACACCGCAAAGGTGGACACCACCGGGGTAAACCCGGCGCTGGCCATACCGCTGGCAACGGCGAACATGTTGCTTTCCGCAATACCGAAGTTAAAAAACCGGTTGGGGAATTTTTTGCCGAATTTTCCGATTTTGGTGGAGTTGGCAAGGTCGGCGGTCAAGGCAACGATGGAATCGTTCTGCTCGCCAAGCTGTGTCAGCACTTCACCATAAATCTCTGCCTGGGTCATGTGATCGGCATCATCGATGGTCCAGGTCAGGCCTTTTCCTTTTTCCTGTGTCGACATGGCTCTACCCTTCCTTTAATTCTTGTAGCTCTTGCGGATGGACGCGATGCTCTTTTTCGCCATGGCGCTATCGAGTCCGGCGTAGTGCCACTTACCATCGTTTTCCATAAAATCGATACCCTTGCCCTTCACCGTGTTGGCGATGATGACCGTGGGTTTTTCGGTTTCCGCGTGGGAGGCTTCAATGGCGGCGGCAATGGCGTCCAGGTCGTGACCGTCAATCTCGATGACGTTCCAGCCAAAGGCAATCCATTTATCCGCAAAGGGTTCCAGCCCCATGACATCTTCGGTGTTGCCGTCAATCATAAAATGGTTACGGTCAACAAAGGTGGTCATGTTGGTGACCTTGTAATGGGCGGCGCTCATGGCGCTTTCCCAGATAGAACCTTCGTTGCTTTCGCCGTCACCCACCAGGCAGTAGGTGTGCCAGTCTTTTTCCTGCAGTTTGGCGGCCATGGCCATGCCAACGGAAATACCCAGGCCGTGGCCCAGAGAGCCGGTGGAGGCGTCCACGCCCTTCACTTTGTTGCCATCCAGGTGCATACCAAAGGGAGAACCGGTTTTGTTGAAATCTTCCAGCAGAGACTCGGGGAAAAATCCTGCGTCGCCAAGAATCACCGCATGGCCCACGCCGCCGTGGCCCTTGCTGAGCACAAAGCGGTCCCGGTCTTCCCACATGGGATTTTTGGGATCATACTTCATGTATTTGTGATACAGCACCACCAGAATATCATTCATGCTCATGGCGCCGCCAATGTGGCTTCCGCCGCATTTTTCGGTCACATGCACGATTTTTTCTCTGGTTTCCCGTGCCTTTTCAAGCAGTTTTTCTTTTTCTTTGGGCTTTAACGGCATGATTCCTCCATGTATTGCAACTACAGGTTTTCCAAATGCAAACTTCGAGCATTGCTGTACATTGTCCTTAGGTAGGTTTGATATATCACATTTACCATTCCCACGCAAGACAATTTTGCCATTTCTGATTTTTTCTATTATTTCATAACGTTACAACAGAGCAGACACTCAGTACAGAGGGGTTATTCCCCCATTTTGGGAACCTCTTTGATTGTGGTTATTCCAGTTCCGCCGGGGTCAGGCTGGTGGCATCAAACAGGCGGTCCGCCAGAGACATCACACCGGAGATGCTGACGATTTCCTCCACAAAGGCGGGAACCGCAAACACCGGATACATGCCGCCGGTGGCTCTGATGATTTCCTGTACTTTTTCCAGGTGAATATCCGCAATGCGGCAGTGACGCTCAAGGGACTCTTTGAGGGTGGAAACATAGGAAGCGGAGCGGGAGGTGACGCCGTCATACAGCGATTGCATGGATTCCAGCCCCGGAATCCCCGGCACTTTTTTACGAACCCGGTTAATGATGTATGCTCCCACCTGATACCCGTCCTGGGTTAATGCCCGGTGGAACATCAACGCGCCCTCAATGCCGTGACGCTCCGGTGATCCCACCACAAGGTACAGGGTGTCGTGCTGCCGCAGCAATGCGTCCACCACCACAGCCCGGTCCCGCAGGTAACGGAACTGATCCAGGGACATGGCAATAAACTCCGATACTTCGGCCAGGGCTTCGGCCCCGGCAAATACCGACAGGATTTTACCGATATACTTGCTGCCAAAAGAAAACACCGCCATGCCGGTTCCCGCCGGAACCGCCAGCCACCTGAGAACCTTGTCGTCCAGCAGGCTCATAATACGCCGGGGGGAAGTCAAAAACTCCAGGGCATGACGGGAAGGCGGCGTATCGAGAATAATCAGGTCATAGCTGTCTTTTTCCAAAAGATCCGCCAGCTTTTCCACGGCGGAATGCTCCTGGGTGCCGCCCATGGCCTCGGTGAAAAGTTTGAAAAACTTGTTGTTTAATATCTTTTCCCGTTTCGCATCATCGGTGACAGTGCGGTGAATCAGGTCGGTAAACACCTTCTGGGCGTCCAGCATCATGATGTCCACAAAACCGCCGGGGACCGCTTCGTGCCCCTGCAAATCAATACGGCGGGCAGTGCCGCCGATCTCGCCGATACCAAGAGCCGTGGCAAGACGCTTTGCCGGATCAATGGTGACCACCATCACCCGTTTACCCTGTCGGGCCATATGCACGCCAATAGCTGCGGCCAAAGTGGTTTTACCCACGCCACCGGCGCCCACGGTAATCACCACTTTATGGGAGTCTATCAAAGTCTGCAGCTTCACAGTCGTGCCTCCAGCGCGTGGGCCATGGTTTCGATTTCCTCCCGCCCGAAACGACCGGAAATCATGTCTTCGATGCAGACCGCAGGCAGATGCAGGGTATCGGTAAGACGCTCGATATGCCCGGTAGCCTGGGTGTAGCGCTGCAACTCGTCATCAAGTATGCCAAGGGCGCTGGCCATAACACCGTCATCCCTGGCATTGGCAGTGGCCTGCCGGTTAATCTCCGGCTCGATACCATCAAAACGACCGGGCGTATAGCGATTCACCGTCAGCATGGAGGGCGTCATACCCAGCTTGTGTATCAGGGTGTTGTAGGCATCAACGGTTTCGCTTACCGGCATTTCCTCCGGCAGGCTGATAAGATTGAAAGCGGTAAAGGACGGGTCCCGCAAACGCTGGGCCATGGACAGGGCGCTTTGATACAGGGGACCACGGCTAAGAGCCTGAATAATCACGTCGGGCACCGATAAAAAGAACATGCCATGCCCTGTGGGCGGAGCATCCACAATTATCAGATCCCAGGTATATCCGCCACCCCAGCGGGTTTCGGACAGATGATGCCCAATTTTTGACAGCATCATAAGATCATTGATGGCGGGCACGCCGTTAAGAAAGGCCCGCACCAGACGGTTTTCAAACACCACCTTGTAAATGGCGGCAAACTTAACCCGGTGCAGCACATATTCGCGCTGCGCATCCCGGGGAAAAATATTTACACAATAGAGATTGGGCAGGTATTCTTTCAGGTTGCCTTCCACCGGAGCAGTACCCAGATACTCGCTGATACGGTCTTTGGCGTCAATCTGCACCAGCAGGGTCCGCATGTTCCGGCGGGACGCCGCCAGAGCCATGGCCGCAGAAACCGCACTTTTCCCCACACCTCCCTTGCCAATATTAATAATAAGCCTGTGCGATAGCAAAGGTGTCCGCAGTTGTTGTTCCATTGCGCGGGAAAGACCGGTATGTTCCACAGGATGTCGTCCTTCTTATGATACGCTCTATCCGTTTCCTCATATATTCTGCACTCGAAACCGCAGCATATCAGGCCACCGCAGCCGATGCAAGGATATGAAACCGTATTAATGAAGAGGAACATATGCTGCACAAGCGTCCATGAGGGCTTGAATTCCGCAACCGGAACGGATAGAATCGGGCGCATTCACGCAACCGCCAATCGAAAGGCAACCATAATGCGCATCGTTTCCCTGAGCCCTTCAAATACCGAACTGCTCTTTGCCCTTGGCCTGGGGTCCCAGGTGGTGGGTGTTGATGAATACTCGGATTTCCCCCTTGCCGCCGCAGGCCTGCCAAAGGTGGGCACCGATGTTAAGGTGGATATTGAAGCCGTCAAAGCGCTAAAGCCGGATTTGGTGGTGGCGAGTCTTGCGGTGCCGGGCATGGAATCCAATGTGCAGGCCATTCGGGAAGCGGGCCTGAAGCACATCGTACTTGAAACCGAACGCTTTACCGATTTTCTTGCGGATCTGTGGGAAATCGGCGTTGCCTGTAACGTGGAAGACCGCGCCACAGAGCTCATTGAAGAATACAACCAGCGTATCAAGGATATTCTGGAGCTTGCCCCGGCGCTGCCGCAACCGCCCCGCATATACTTTGAACTGTGGCCCAAACCCTATGTCAGCCCCGGCAGACTCAGCTGGATCAGTGATATCATCGGCATGGCCGGTGGCATTAATGTGTTTATGGATATTGAGGGCGGCAGCCGCTCGGTACAGGATCAGCAGGTGATAGATGTCGATCCCCAGGCTATATTCCTGTGCTGGCAGGGAGAAAAAACCGCAGACATGACCCCGGAAGCCGTTGCAGCCATTGCCAAACGTCCGGGCTGGAAAACCATTGATGCGGTGAAAAACAACCGGGTCATCACACTGCCCGAAAGTCTCTTCGGCAGACCGGGACCACGGCTTTTGGACGGACTGGAACTGATGATAGACCTTATCAGCCAGATGTTTATCACCGGAGACTCCGGCGTATCCATCCACTGATCCCCTGCATCCATTTGTTACAGTATGGTATCCCGGCCAAAGAGGGTGTCATCGTGTTCCGGGAAATCTGCGTTGTAATGCAGGCCCCGGCTTTCTTTGCGCTGCATGGCTGAGCGGATAATCAGTTCCGCCACCAGCCCCAGATTGCGCAGTTCAAGCAAATCACGGTTCACGATGAAGTTCCAGTAATAGGCTTCGATCTCTTCCCGAACCAGTAAAATGCGCTGCAAAGCCCGGCGCAGTCGTTTATCGGTGCGCACGATACCCACATAGTTCCACATAAATCGGCGGATTTCATCCCAGGTCTGGGTAATCACAACCGCTTCGTCGCTGTCCACCGCATTACCGATATCCCAGGACGGCACATCGGCAACACTTTCTTTGCGCGTGCGGTCTTCCATGGCGGCAATGGCGGCGCGTTCACCAAATACCAAAGCCTCCAGCAGAGAGTTGGATGCCAGACGGTTTGCCCCGTGCAGCCCTGTGTGGGCCACTTCGCCAATGGCATACAGCCCGTCAATGGAGCTGCGGCCATGCATATCCGACAGCACGCCACCGCAACTGTAATGAGCCGCAGGCACAACCGGGATGGGTTCCTTTGTGATATCGATGCCCAGCGACATGCACTGGTTATAGATTTTTGGAAAACGATTGCGGATAAAATCCGGTTCCCGGGCAGACATGTCCAGCAACACAAAATCATCACCGGTACGTTTCAGCTCGGTATCGATGGCCCGGGCGGTGTAATCGCGGGGGGCCAGGGAGCCAAGCTTGTGATACTTTTTCATAAAGGGCGTGCCATCCCGCAGTATCAGTTCCCCGCCCTCACCCCGCAGGGCCTCGCTGATAAGAAAAGACTTTGCCTTGGGATGGAACAAACAGGTGGGGTGAAACTGGAAAAACTCCATGTTGGCCACCCGGGCTCCGGCGCGATAGGCGATTGCGACACCGTCGCCACTGGCAACATCCGGGTTTGAGGTATACAGGTATACTTTGCCAGCTCCGCCACTGGCCAGCACCGTCACCGGCGCGCGCATAGGAATAATTGCGCCGCTGATTTCGTTGAGCGCGTAGACGCCAAGGCAGCTTCCGGGTTCGCGTTTACCCAGCAGCTTATTGGACATGATAAGGTCCACCGCCATGTAGTCTTCAAGGATTTCGATATTTTTGTGTTCCCGGGCGCGGTCCAGCAGCACTTCGATGATTGCCTTGCCGGTTGAATCCTTGACATGCAAAATACGGCGCTTGCTGTGTCCGCCTTCCTTGCCAAGATCAAGGGATGCGGGATTTTCTTCCAGCACGGAAAACTCGACACCATACTGTTGCAAATCCCGGATGCGCTCCGGCCCCTCGGTTACGGTGATACGCACGGCCTCTTCGTTACACAGCCCCGCACCGGCGGTACAGGTATCTTTACGGTGAGCGTCCGGGCTGTCGGATTCGGAAAACACCGCAGCCACGCCGCCCTGAGCATAATATGAGTTGCTTTCGTCAGCGTTCTTTTTAGTGATGACCGCCACCCGACCGGTATGGGCGACCTTCAGGGCAAACAACAAACCGGCGACGCCGCTGCCCACCACGATATAGTCGTACGAAACCTGTTTCGCCATAATGCCTGTCCTTTCAACGCATCACCACACACAACCCATACTGCCTGCCGCCGCGCACTATACTCCCGGGGCACGCCGAATGCAACGCTTTTGAATCCTCACATTGACCTCTTTACATTTCATCATCCGTGGGTAACCATAGCATAAAACA
>Ga0209475_10002304_pt1 | contig 19695 bp, 18 predicted proteins | sample tdDd471_FD_187128 | JGI IMG/M metagenome (GOLD analysis project Ga0209475, IMG submission 187128) | Marine sediment microbial communities from the Atlantic coast under amendment with organic carbon and nitrate - tdDd47.1 (SPAdes)... | ecosystem: Environmental > Aquatic > Marine > Coastal >... | reverse complement strand
AGAGGGAATCGACCGAAGAAGCACGAAGCTGGTGGACCCACCCGGATCGAGGTCGCCGAAGTCGTAGGTACGCCGACGGATGACCTGGACTCTTCTCGACCTCACGCTGCCCCCTCTTCGCGTTGAGGCCCGGACAGTACACGCGGTCAGCGGTCCGCGAAACTGAACGGATCATTGTAAAAAATCTTGGACAGTAGCGGTTCGAGGGGAGGGTGTCGCAGTCGACACTTGGTTTGTGGGTCGGATGCGGGTCACGCTTTTTCTGGTTCACGCCCGTTGGAAGCGGAGGAGGATATCTAGATGGACTTCTATTTGTTTGACGCTGAGGATGAAGCGGTCCGGTACGCGCGAGCGCTGGGCCTGAGCAGTCTCTACGTGGGACCGCGCATGCCCCCTCTGCCGCGGTGCGGCCACCCCAAGTGGGCGAGTCGAAGCGTGCTGGGTCGCCGCGGTCGGGTGGCGCGTGAGCGGTGTAGGTCTCGCACCGACGTCGACGAGGCGTGTCCCTATGTGACATGGGTCCATGCGGACGTTGTGCGAACGGCAGCTGGCAAGTTCGCAGTCGTCGCAGACGCCGATGACGCCGCACGAGGTGAGTCCGTCGATGTCGACGGCGTGAGCGTGTCGCTCGACCGTGCGCGCGTCAGTCGCCCGGAGTCGGAAGTGGAGCAAGACGCGCCCGTGTGGCGCGGTCCGCGTTCCGGAGGGTGACGTCTGGGCTGTGGACAGAAGTCGGCTGATCCCTACGCAACGACCTCAGCGAGGAGCTTCTCGATCGCTGCCATCACGGCGGCCTTGCTGTAGCGCTTCCCGATGTGGTCACGGAGTCGTTGGGGGTCGGTCGTGCCCCGGCGAACCCGCTGGGTGAACTCTGCCGGCGTGTTGAAGATGTGCTCGGCGTCGAAGAGCTCCTCGGCACCCGGCCAGTTGTGCACGATGGGGGTCAGGCCCTTGGCCATGGCTTCGGCCAGGCCGACACCGAACGACTCGAGCACGCTCGTCGAGACGACGAAACCCTTGCCCTCGAGCCAGCCGTTGATGTCGTCGACCCACCCATGGAGCCTCACCGCCTCCTGCAACCCGAGGGCTGGGATCATGCGCTCGAAGTAGAGCCGGTATCGGAGGTCTTGGAACTCGCCGGCGATGTCCAACCGGTAGCGAGAGTCGGCAGCGGCGAGGTTCGCCATGCACTGCAGCAGCAGCTCCGGGTTCTTCTTGAAGTTGAGGTTTCCGACGAACGCGAGGCTGAACTCCGAGTGCGTCGGAGACATCGTGAATCGGTCGACGTCGACCAGGTTGGGGATCGCCGAGCTGGGCACGTTCGGGTCGAACTCCCTCCGGACGAGCCGGTCCATGTAGGGAGCCACGAGCACCAGGTGGTCGACGAATCCCCAGTCAACGTGACGCGGGTGCCCTTCGAACACCTCTCGGCTATGAAGTCGGCAGATGACCCGCGAGGTCTTGGGTAGGCGTCTCGACGACTCGATCAGCAGCTCGTCGCACCACTCGAACCAAGTCACGTCTGCCCACTGCATGGCGTTGGCGATGTCGCCGAGGCGGGCTTGCTGCGAGAAGTGCAACGCGCGGACTTCGTAGCGTTCACGAAGCTCGTGTTCGATCGGCGCGATGAACTTCGTGTCGGGGCCGCAGACCACCGCGATTCGTAGCGAGGAGGTCGCGGCCGAAACGGCTGGCTTGACCGGCGAGGAACGGTCCGCCGGCGTTGGTTCGTGCCGGGGCTCCGCTCGTGCGCCGTGATCGTTGGGGGACGGCACCTCCGTATCGGCTCGCGGTCCGAGGGCCAGTGGCAATCCGAGCTCGGTGGCAACGCTCGGGAGCTTCGACGCTCGATCGGCGGTCCGAATGACCGCGGTGGGGGAGGGCGTTCGGCGGTGGGCCATGCTCGCCTCGAACCAGCGAGCGAGCGCGACGGTAGCCAGCGTATGCCACGGGTCCGGATGCGTTGGGTGCCGCTGCACAGCGTCGTGGACCGTTCGAAGCGCCTGTTCGGGTTTCTGGGCCGCGAGCTGAGCGAGCGTCACATCGATCCATCGATGGACGTAGGCCTCGTCATCAGGGGCGAGGGCGATGCAGCGCTCGGCCCAGCGCACCGTGTTGGACGTGTCTCCGATCGCGCTGTAGGTCTGGGCCAGGAAGTGGGCCCAGCGAGGCTCGGTGGGGTTCGCCCCTTCCTGCTCGTGAAGCAGGGGCAGAGACCGGGCCGCCTTCTCGGTCGCGGTGCCGACGTAGCTGGCGTGGAACAGCGCGGTGGTCGGGACCACCGACTCCATCCCGACCAGCTCGTTGTGGACGGGGTACATCCAGTGGCAGGCGTTTCTGTCGTAGGCGCGGAACTGCCAGAGAAGCTCGCTGCCTCCGTCACCGTCGACGGCCCGCACGCGAGCCAGGACGGCCTGGTGCCCACCATCACGTGCCGACTCGATGGCGCGGGCTAGGTCCCCCGACCTCACCAGGACCTCGTCCGAGTCGATCAAAACCAGCCACTGCGCCTTCACATGCGGATGCACGGCGTTCCTGGCAGCCGCGAAGTCATTCGTCCAACGCCGCCGGACCACGTGGGCACCGAGCTCGCGCAGCTCTGCAGCCGTTTCGGAGGGTGAACGGTCGTCGAGCACGACCACGCACTCGTCGGTGACCGAGGAGACGCTTCGAAGCGACGCGCGCAGCGACGCGCGCTGCAGCGCGTCGTCCGCGCGGGCGATCACGGCGCACCCAACCTCCGGTGCCGCCGTCGTCGGCGACCACAGCCGGGTCGGACGTTCTTTGAGTCGCGCGTTGGCCATGGCCTCCTCGAGCCAGTGCTCGAATCGAGCGCAGACCGCAGCAGGGGACGCCACATCGCGCGCCCAGGCCCAGCAGGCCTGCTGTTGCCGGCGACGCCGTTGCGGATTCTCGATCAACGAAATGAGCGCCGTCGCCAGCCCAGCTGCGTCATTGGCGACGACCAGCGGCGGTCGCGGCCAATGAAGATCGACCGCCGGGCCCACCTGATACGCGCCGATGGCGATGGCTCCTGATCCCATCGCGTCGATCGCCGATACGGAGAATCCGCCGAGTTTTCGGTCGAGGTGATCGACGTACAGATCGCAGCCGGCCACCGTTCCCGGCCTCCACTCGACGTTCGTACGTTGCGACGCGATCGCTCGACAGGTCTGGGCGAGGGCGGGTTGCGTGCTCAACCCGGGACGATGGCCGATGACGACGCGATCGCGTTCGAGCGTGAGCTCCGAGTCCGAGAGCGACGCCGGCGGCAGCAAAGGTCGAGCCGCTGGCTGGTCCGTGAAGAGTGAGGGCTCGATGAGCCTCAGAGTGAACCCGATTTCGTCGTCAATGCGGCCTGCGCGCGGAGCCTCGAACCGATACGGTCCGGCGGGGTGTCGCGCTACCAAGGCGTGCGGGGCGCAGTGATCGACCACTTTGAGAAACGTGCGCAAACTGGAGTAGTCGTCGCAGGCGTGGACGAGAATTCTCTCTCCCTGTTCTGCGGGTGCAAAGGCGCCTTGCTGCACACTCGTTGCGTCCCCAACAAGATACTTGGAACGATACTTCGTAGAGTACGTGTTGAGAGCATCTCCGATGCGTTGGCAAGCACCGTCAGGGTCCTCGGTGCCAACGAACACGACCTGTATCGACGCTTGCATGCTCTGTCGATAACACATGTCGCCGATGACCCGTCGTGCGCCTCCTCGGAAGGCTTCTCGTAACCTGGCTGTAACAAGCAGACAGGGAGCCTGCGATAGCCTCGGCTAGGGGGGAATGGATGGTTGAAATCCTGGTCGAGCTTCGGCTCGTTTCGTCGGAGATCTCGGATATCGAGTCGGAGACAAGAAGGGCCGACGCGATATCTGCCAGAGAGCTGATTAGGCGCGTCGAGCACGACAGCTCATGCCGCGTCGGGTTGGTGAGATCGCTCTCCGATTCGGGGGGTGCACAGTGGCTACAGAGTGTTGTTTCATCGTTCGAGTCGACCCAGCGCATGGATGTAGGAGATGCGACCTCGGAGGTCCCCGAAGACGTCCTCTGCAGGGCGGCCCGAGAGATGGCCCGGACGTCCCTGACACAGCGCCAAATCGAGCGCCTGTTCTCCACCCGCCTGATCACGGAGACGCTCCTCATCGAAGGAGGAAACATGAGTCGAGCGGCAGAGCGGCGTGGTCTTGCGCGACAGACGCTCTACTATCGACTGCGTTCTACTTCCGAGTAGGTAGGTGGCGAGACGTGCCATCAGGGTATGCTGAAGCGGTGAGGTCGTTCGTCGTCGCTGTTGCGAGCCTGGCCCTCGGTGCCGGGTGCAGCGCATCGCACTCTGGGGCGGATGCTGGGAGATCGGATGCGGGTCCCCGCGTCGTGCCCGGCGTGGAGCTCCCCTGGGAGGACGTCTCGATCCGCTTCGTGGGACTGACGGACCTCGGAGAGCCGAACGGCAACGACATGGCGGTGGATTGGGAGATTCGGCACGGCACGGGGCCAGACCAAGATCTCGGCCTAGAGCTCGTCGTAAGCACGTACTTCGGCGACTTTGACGACGTCTCGAGCCTCACCGTCAACCGTGAGCCCGGGCTCGTGCGAGCGCGAGTCCGAATCCAGCCGATGGGCCCGCCGCTCTGGGTGAGCAGCGTCTTGTCCGGGCTGCGGCTCGAGCGGCGGGTTGGATCGGAGCGCCAGAGCTGGCTAACGGCCACGCACGATGCCTGGTTCAGAATACCGGACGACGGTGTGCCGCTCGGGCCGCGACCCAACTCCCTCGACGGTCGAGTCACTGTGGAGCTCCTCGTCGCGCCAGACCTCGAGGCGGCCTCTGTGTTCTGGTACCCAGAGGCAGACGCCGACTACGAAGTCGTCTACCGGGTCCACAACCACACCGATCGGCCCCATCGCGTCCGGCTTCGAAACTGGTACCTGGACCTGGACGCGTCGATGGAGATACCGGCCCATGGTTCCATCGACGTTCCTCTGACCGTCCGCTTCTCGCGAGCGGAGGACCCTTACCCGTTCGGCCTGGTCGTCCGCATCGAAGGAGAGGAGCGCGATGTCGACGAGGTCTACAACCTCGTCGATGTGCGACCATGATTCGATGGCACTGGAGCCTGGTCGATCCGGAGATGCTCCAGACCGGAAGCGTGATGCGGATCACGATGAGCGATCCGAACGAACTTCGTGGCAGTGCTCGAGGGGCAGGTCGCGGCGCGCGGCCGCGGCACGCCGAACGTTGACGGCGAGGGTCCGAGTGTCTACCGTCGACACACTCAGCGTGCGGAGTTGCACGTTAAGTTGACATAATGATCCTTCTGCGAAGTTCGCGCAGCGATCCCCACAGGCGCTCCTCGAGCCTGGTTTTTGGGCCTCTCGGCGTCGACGCGTCGGCGCGGTAGACTCCGGTTCGTGGACCCGAGCGTCGAGAGTGTGCCGGGTGCCGCCGCGCTGCTCAAGCCGGTGGCCGAAGACGCGCGCGACGCCACCGCGCAGATGCTCACGCCACGCAGCGCCGAGGCGCTCGGCGCGCTCGCGGACGCCCTCGGCGCCGACGTCGACGCCAACCTCGACGCGATCCGCGCCGACTACCCGCTCGACGTCGACTGCCGCGCGGGTTGCGACGCGTGCTGCCACCTGCGCGTGCAGGATCCCGGGGAGCTGTGGCCTGATGAGGGAGATCCCCTAGAGTTCCTCGAGCGGCTCGGGCGAATGTCCCCGGAGGTACCAGGCGGCGAGCTCAACAAGGTGGCCCACATCCTCGCACGTTGGGACTTCTCGGACTGCTCGTAGTGGTTCGTCCCCGGTGTCGCGCCACTGTGATCACAGGGCCTCGCTCCCTTACTCGTCCTCCTCGTAGAAGGCCGATTCTGCCTTCTCCAGCCAGCCCGATTCCGTCTTGAACGAGATCAACAGCTCAGACTCGATTGCGCGAGGGACGTTGTCGCCAAAGAGGCGGGCCGTGAAGGCATGCGTGCCCTCCTCGGACGAGCCGATCCAGAACGGGTCACTCCACACACTGGCGCTCGGCTGAATCTTCCCGAGGTGCGCCTCGAGCAACCAGTCGTCGTCCTCACGATTTACGTAGGTGCTGCTCTGAGGCCCCCCTACGAGGTGTGAGATCGGGAAGTCCATCGGGCCGTGGGGCCGCTCGGGGAACTCATCACGAATCCGTAGGCCGCCACGGTGAGGAATCCGGATCGCCACCCGCACGTCGCGCGCAAGGATCTGCCCGAGATTCTCGATGCCCAGGCGAACCTCGCGCAGCAATGCGACCTGGCGCACGTAGGCTCGCACCTCCTGGGCACTCGGCCGGTTCCCCGCCGCTATCGCCGCCACGACGGGCGTACTCGGCAAGCGATACATGTTCGCTGTCCGCTCGATCCATCGGACGGTCCGGGGAAGCTCGCTCTCGTCGACCTCTGGCATCTCGCGCAGCACCGTGGAGGTCAGGCAGAGCGCCTCGCTCGCGGACCTCGTGAGCGGGTCGATCAGACGGAGTCTCAGCGTCGGCTCCGACGGGACTGCCGCTCGACCCATCTCGGCAATCTCATCGGCATCCGCCTCGGCGGTACTGCTCCCGCGACGGACGTAGACGACACCCTCCTTCACCTTGCCATAGGACTTCTTGAGAAAGAGGGGCCTCTCTTGTCCGGCCGGGATCCGAATAACGCCAACCTTCTTGCCCTCCACCGTGAGCGCGACGTACTCGAACGCGACCGGTCGGTTGAGACGCTTGCCGTTCACGATCTGCTGGTACGTCGCGTCGTCGACGTGCTCGGCGAGACCAATGACTGTGCCCCGTGCGCCCGGGTTCTCCCGGACCCCCAGAACAATGTAGGCGTCTTCCATGCGCCAGGCGTTCGCGAACGCGAGCACGTCTTTCACGATCTCGCTCTTCTCTTCGTTGGTGGCGTTCTTGACGCGGTACGCCGCCTCCTTGAAGTCGAGCGACTCGCTCTCGTTGCGACGCAGAAGCGTCTCAACGACCTGTGGATCGATCTCAGCCATACGTAGCCCCTCGAATCTCATCGCGGCCGATGCCCGGCCGCCACGACACGGCCGGGAGCACCGTACGCGAGCCCCCGGCGCCACGTGGGCGCCGGGGGCTCGACAGAATCAGCGGTCCTGCCGCACGCGCTCGAACCGACTAGCGATCCGGTCAACGAGGTAGACCGTCACCACCACGCCCAAGAGGAGCCCAAGCCCCCCGCCCAAGGCAAACGAGAGCGGGTCCATCTAGAGGACCTCGTCGTCGTCATCCGCCTCGGCCGCGTCGGCGTCCGCGTCCATCATCGCCTCGAGCTTCTCGATGAGCGGCGTGAAGTCGTAGCGGTTGGCGCCGCCGTGTGCGTCGGGGATCCGCCGCAGGTAGCCGAGACCCTCCAGCGTCCGCACCGCCTGACGCACGGTCCGGTTGCTCACGCCCATGCGCTTGGCGACGGTCGTGAGCGCGATGCGCGGCGAGCGAGCGCTCACGCGCACGCTGGCGAGTTGGAGGAGCACGACGATCTCGGTGCCGTTGAGACACCTCCCGCCCTCGGGCCGAAGCCGGTGGATGTTGTGCAACAGGTAGTTCGGGATCGCGGTGAACTTCTCCGCCAAGCGGGGGGACCACCGCTTGGCCACGGAGAACTCGGAGCTCCGCGCCCTCGCGGGCGGCGGCGGCGGCGGGTTCGCCGGGAAGTCGATTACGTTCTCGCTGGCTTCGCTGGACGTCGTCATGACGTCACCTCCATCCGAGGTGAGCCTCGACGCCTAGCAGTTGACTGTTTGCGGAACGTCTCGGCCCAGAGCCCGGCTCTGTGTTTCTCGATCTCGTGGAGCGCAGGCCACGCCCGTGACCTGCCCGCTCGAAAGCTGACAACGGCTCGATGCCGTCGCAACGGATTCTCGCGCGCAGGGACACGCGCGTCCCTGATGCCGTCGAACCTGGCTCGCTCGGGGCCACCCAGCAAGCGCGACGGTACTTTCGACATACTCCCCCCCGGAAGGCTCCCTCCGGGGTGGTAATTCTGCTCGTATGCACATCATGTTAATGACGCATGTTCATGAACTATTGATGTGCATCTTAATTGGCGGAAGCCCGGCGCCGGGGGCCGGCGAGGTCGCTCCTCCCCCCCGGAAGTTCCGCTCCCCCCCCTGTCACGAAGGCTCCGTACCCCCCGGAAGCGGGTTCTTGCGAGCGCCCGCGATCCACGCCACGTGTAGTGAGACTGTTTGCGGAACGTCTCGGCCTACCGAGGCGGGGGCGGCCCTCCGGGGCCGCCCTCCGCTTTTGAGCGCCTCAGCGACGAGCAGTGAACTTGTCGATGTCGACACCGAGCAGCTTCCACACTCGCGGGTCGAACGCGTAGAGCTGCTGCGCCTCGGCGAGCAAGCTCTGGTTCTCCTCGGTCCGCGCGGGAGGCGGTGGGGCCTTCACGATCTTGCGCAGCGAGGTCAGGGTCTCGCCCAATGCCAGCAACTGGTCCGCGTGCGACAGGACCTCGAGCGCATTCAGCGAACGGCCACCCTTGCCCTTGGCGAGCTCGTCCAGCAGGCGCTTCTTCCGCTTGAGCGTGCGCCCGTCCAGCACGGCGTCGGCTCCAACACCGCGGCTGAACAGATCGTTGAGCTTGCGCGCCGCCTTGCGCTTGGCGATCGCCTCGGCGCTGCCTCGCTTCGTCTTCTGCTTCTTCCTCGCTCGCGCCACTTCGGGCCCCTTCGCTGAGAACAACGGCGGGACCATAGGCCGAGAGCGACCCCGGTCAACGTGCGTTGTCGCTCACGGCCAGAACGGATCCTGAAGCCACGTCAGCGCCGCGTACCGGTGCTCGAGGTCCCAGACCGCCCACGCCTCCATGACGTCGAACGGCTTGAGCGTCTGGCCGTCCTCGAGCAGCGGCGGCTCGCCGTCGTCTCCGGGGAGATGCGCGAGCTCGTTCCAGTCGGTGCTGGAGTTCCAGACGCGCAGTACGAACAGCGCCGCGAGCCGCTCGCCGTGACTCCGAGGTGCGCAGGCGTAGGCGAGAACCCGGTCCGGGTCCCACACACCGATGCCGGCGCCTTCGACCTGGGCGAGCGACGGGAAGCGCGTACAGAGCCGCTGCATGCCCTCGCCCCCGCCATCGCCCCACAGCTCACGTCGACGCGCCTCGCGTTCCTTGGCGGCTCGGTGGTGAGCGACGGCGCGGCGTGCCGACTCCTCGTCGGGGGCGGTGAGGATGCCGCCGTCGAGCTCGACGGCGACATCGGGGCCGGGGGCTTTGCTGCGCGGTCTGGTCATCTGGTCGTTCCTCCTCAACCCTGGGACGCGCGAGCCCGCACGAACTGACACACCTCCCGGGCAGGATCGCCCCGTTCGCACTTCGGAACAACCAGCCGCGCCGAAACCTCACCGACGGCCGACCGGTGGAGAAGCGAGATGGACATGCCCCTCGACAGCTCGCTCCGCACATCGACGCCCGAGCGCCAGCTCGAGTGGATCGGCGACCCGACCCTCGCCGACGCGATTTTGGACCGCCTCGTTCACAACGCTTACAAGGTCACCCTCACGGGCCCGTCCATCATCCCGGCTTCGCTACCGGGACGCTCAACTGGGACGTGGGCGGGACGGATCGGCGGGACAGGACAGCGACCGATGCCGGTCTGATGCGCGACCTCGGAGTACCGTACGCCGATGGGGCTCATTCAGAACGACGCCGACACCGTGGCGGGCGCGATCTCTCCGGTCACGACGCCACTGCTAGAGAGCGAAGCCGAGTACGAGAAGTGGATCTACGAGCTCCTTCACGAGAGGTTCCCGCACGAGGTCTTCCACCGCCAGTACACCAAGGCGAAGACGAAGGCTGACATCTTCGTGGAGTTCAGGCTTGGAGGCGCCGCGGTCGTCGTCGAGGTGAAGTACAAGTTGACGTCGCGGGGTGAGTTTCATCGGCTGATTGGACAATCGTGGGAGTACCTCCACTTGTGGAAGAGCGAGCTTGTCGTGTGCATTTGCGGCGACAGCGACCCGGCGCTCGTGAAGCTGGCGAATGAGGCCACCCGGATGCTTGTGCCCGCGTTGAGCAAAGCGCGCGTTCTGCACATGCCGCCGGGCAGATAGGCGTATGCGCGGGGACTCCCGCCGAATCTCGCATGGCCGCGCCCAGTTGAGCGTCCCGATCGCGGCGGTGGGATGACGTCGATCAGGGGTATCCGCTGCACGAGTCCCGTCCTGACGTGAGCGGGTCGCGCCCGCAGACTCGTGCTCGTGGGTGCGCCCGGTTCGTTCGTTTCGCCGCCGGGCGCTCCTTGGACGTGCCGCCGATCGTGTCCTCGAAGATCCGAGTGCACCCGGGTCTTTGCGCGCGCGCTTGAGGTTCTTGCGTCCGGCGGCGTCGAGCGCTTCCCCGCCGTTGCTAACGCGTCTCGCCAGGGCGGGGGGCACGCACTCGGACCTCGCCCGTGCCCGGCGACGGGTCAGTCGCCGGTGAGCGCGATCATCACGTTGATCCCGAGAAGGAACGCGTGATGCAGCTCGCGCTCGCCGGCGGAGAGCTCGTACCAGAACGTCAACGACGACTGCATGGTCGGCGCGTCCGACGTCGGCGCGGTCGACGTCGGCAGGCGGATGCCGCCGCCGACGACCACCGACATGCTGTGGAAGACCGTCTCGCGGTCGAAGCTCGTGGGCGCGAGGATGCCGATGTGGAACTGGGGGTTGATGAACGAGGTCACCCCCTCGTTGTTCGCGAAGTCCCAAGGCTCGATGATCATCAAGAGGCCATAGTTGAACGAGACGTTCTCGACGGCGTCGTGCCCGCTCGACGTGCTCGAGCTGCGGCCCGAGCTGGGGCTGCGGAAGAAGCTCACGCCGGTGCCGACGCCGGCGAGCACGCGCACGCCCCAGCGCGCCGTGTGGTAGTCGCTCAGGCCCGTGATCCCGTTTCGTGGCCGCAAGCGGGTGCGAAGCTGCGCGACCTCGTCGAGGTGCAAGCGGTGTGCGTCGGGCACGTGGGCGTCGCGTAGCCCCGTGACCCGCTGGGCCTGCGGGGCGTGGCGCACCTCGAGGGTGATGCGCGCGTAGTCGTCGAGGTTCTCGGGCGCCTGCTCCAGCACGCTATCGAGGCCCAACGAGATCGTGCCGCGGCCGTGACACGTCACGTTCGTGCGCAGGCGTCCGCTCTCGCGGGAGAGCACGAGCGCGTCCACGTCCCACGTGGCCTCGCCGCTACGTGCGGTCACCAGGAGGTGCTGGCGACCGTCCTCCGCGAAGACCGCCCCCGGGTTCGCGCGGTCACACGCGATCTCGTCGGGCAGATCGATGAAGAGCCGGCAGCTCCGGTACTGCTCCTCGAGCAGCGGGCGCGGCATCTGCTGATGTCCCACGTACGCGCCTTCCCGGACCTCCTCGTCGCAGACCATGCGAACCCGGTCGGGCAGGTGCCATGGCTGGTGTAGCTCGCGCGTGGGCAGCGCGAGCGTGTGCTCGGTCCGTCCGAGTCGGACCGTCCCGCTCGTGAGCGCGGCGGGGGCGTCGAGGGCCCGCCCCAGCTGGGCGAGCGCGCCCGAGACGATGGACCGCACCCGCAGCTCGCTCGCCGTTCCGCGGGTCAGCACACAGAAGCGCAGCGAGCCCGACGCGAACGTCGAGCTGGGCAAGCCCCCCGGCGTGTCCGGTACCTGCGCCTCGAGCCAGTCACCGCCCTCGGCGTTGGCGCACGCGCCGTGCAGCCGGTCACGAAGCACGAGCCGGGTGTGGGTTCGCAGCTCGGCCGGCACGTCGAAGCGCACGAAGTTGGCGTGGTCCTGGATCAGGACGGGCTGCCCCTCGAGGAAGCGGTTCGCGCCGAGCTGCACGTCGACGGTCGCGGGTGCGAGCTCGAGTGGCTCGCGCACGTTGAGCGCCAGCCCGAGCGCTCGCCCGTGTCGCCCGAGCAGGGCGCGGTCGACGGCGGCGAAGCGCGCCGTGAGGTCCACACGCTGCTCGTCGAGCTCCGCCGTCGATGCGACGCGCACGTGAAGTCGCCGGACGACCTCTCCGCGCCCCGCTTGCGAGGGCCAGACGTCGGCCGTGACGAGCCCCGGTCTCGACGCGTCCCACGAGGTTTCGCCGAGCACGAGACGGTCCTCGCTCGACTCGATCTGCAGGGGCACGGCGACGCACTCCCGCGCGGACGCGAAGACGTAGAAGTAGACCTCGGCCTCGCGGCTGCCGGCGAGCACGTCGTTCGCCGGCAGGATCGAGTAGCGACAATCGATGGTGCGCAGGGTGACGGTCAGCGTCTTGCCGGCGCCCGCGAGTGTGGCGGGGATCGTGATGGCGACGCTGCCGCCCGCGGCGCGAAGCAGGTTGGTGGCCGGATCGTCGAGCGTGATGGCGAGCTGCCGTGAGCCCTGCTGGCGCACGGCGGTGCCGCAGTCACGGCGAGCGCCACAGTCGACGTCGTGTCGTTCGGTCGGGGCGACGAAGCGGAACGCGGCGTGCGGCGGTAGCGTCGCCTGACTCCCGGTCCCGCTCGTGGTCACGAGCGGGAGCTGCATATCGAGCGACGGCAGGGTCCACTCGCTGACCTCGAGCGCATAGCCGGCGCGGTGTGCGAGCTCGGCGCCGTCCGCCGCGTAGAGCGCCGGGCCGCCCGCCACCCCGTCGCCGTGGGCCCAGAGCGAGAGCGTGTAGAGCTCCCCCGGCGGCGACGCGAAGCGAAGCTCGTAGGGACATCGGTTGGCGGCGCAGGCGCCCGTCCATCGCCCCGTCGCAGGGGCATCCAGCGACTGGAACTGAAGCTGTCGGCGGGCGGCGCCGGCCGTCGTGCGCACGCTCAGGATCACCGTGCGCTCGTCAACGCCTTGCGTGACGGAGACGTCGGCGGCGGTGAGCGCGGTGTGCAACGCGGGGCCGAAGATGCGCAGGGTCGTCGCTCGACATTCGCCGTCGCTCCCCTGCGTGCGAATCTCCCGTTCCGTCGGGCTCTCGTTCGCGGGCACCTCCACGGTGATCGGCAGGGCGGTCCCGCCGCAGACTGTGAAGCCCGAAGGCAGCGCCGTGATCCGAGTACTGCCCGCGCTGTCGAATGCGTAGTGAAAGACCGGGTCCGGCGCCCCTGGCAGGATCGTCTCGCGAAGGTCCTCGAGCTCGGTCGGGAGATGCAGCCCGGTGACCGTCGGCTGCTCACCGGGATCGAGCTGGTAGCGATACACGCAGCGACCCTCGACACACTCGACGGTCTGGGGTCGGTGGCCCTCGAGCACGGGTGGCCGCAGTGCTGCCACCGCCGCGGGCGAGCCGTCGACCACCACGTCGACCGCGTTCGGACCCGGCGCCGGTCGCAGCTCCGCCGAGAGGCGAGGCCGCAACGTCACCGCGTGCCGCCCGCACTTGTCGTCGAAGGAGAGCGGGAGTCGAACGCGCCGGGTGTGCACGAGCGGCTCGTCGAGCACGACATCCCCGCCGTCGAAGCGCACGCCCGGTGGCATCGGGCCCGCGCAGGGGGAGTACCCCTCGCCGAGGCTCGCGCGCCGCTCGTCGAACGTTCCCACGATCTCGTCTTGTGCGGCCGCGCGCAGCGGCAGCCCGAAGACGAGCAGGCACACGAGCAGGCGACGCGCCTTCACTCCGTGCCCCCGTCCGCAGGCGGCGGGATGTCGGAGCAGAGCCCGTCCCCGTCGATGGCGCGGGTCGGGGTCTCGATGCCCCTCGCCTGGTCCATCGTCACGCACTCGTGGTCGTGCGCGAAGCCGTAGCCCGAATCGCAGCGGTCCAGCCGTATGAAGCAACGCCCGGGTTCGAGATCACAGAGGCAAGACTCGCCGCGCGCGGCGTCGCACATGTGCGTCGTCCCGTCGCCGAAGCGCACCCCGCAGCTGCGCTCGACGCCTTGCCCGGGGCAGAGACCCGCCGTCGGGCTCGGGAAGAGCAAGAGGTCGGGGTGCACGAGGTCGGCGCCGAGGCACCCGCTCTGACCGCGCGCTCGGTAACAGACGGTCCCATCCGCCTCCGTGCCCTGGGTGGCGCACTGACCCGTCCGGCATACGCAGACCTCGTCGCTCTCGCAGGTCGGGCCGCCCATCTGCCCGCAGCCGGCGCACCCACCTTCGCCCCGGTCGAGGCGGTTCACCACCACGTCCTCGAGGTCCGCGGCGTCGATGCACGCGAACGTCGCGCCGTCGGCGTAGCCGCTCTCGCAGTCGCCGCGCGTCGTGGAGAAGATGCAGCGGTTGCCCATCGCGCCGCAGAGGCAGCGCTCGCCGTCGGGGCAGAGCTGGCGCTCGCCGGGGGCGTCGAGCGTGCCGCACTCGATCGTCCGGTTCGCGGGGCACGTCCCGCCGCCCATCACGGCGCCGTTGCGCACGCTCGCGGGCGGTGCGCACATACGCTCTCCGTCGGCGTAGCGGTACGTGCTCGGGCAGCCGACGTCGCTCCGCGCGCAGCGGTTGTCGGCGCAGAGGCACATCGTGCCGGACGGGCAGTCGTCGGCTTCCTCGCGGCCGCAGGGGAGCGTCTCTTCGCCCTCGCAGAGCCCGCTTGCGCCCGGCTGCGAGACCTCGACCTCGAGTCGTGTGCCCGAGATGCACTCGGTCGGGGTGTCGGCGGGTGCGTAGCCCAGCCTCCCGTCGTCGCAGGTCGCCGGAACGACGCAGACGGGCGGGCTCTCGTCGCAGGCGCAGATCTGGGCGCCGGGGCACGTGTTCACGCCGCCTCCGGGCCGCCGGACCCCACACGGCGCCGAGCGATCGTCGCTGCAGAGGGCAGGCTCGCCCTCCGCGTTCTGCTCTCCTGGATAGAGCAGAACCGACGCGTCGGGAGCGGGCGTCACGCACTCCCCGTCGTCGGCGTAGCGATAGTCGCACTCGGCGTCGGCGGTCGTGGGCGCGATGCAGCGATGCTCCGTGCAGAGGCAAACCTGATTGCTCGCGCAGGTGTGTCCTCCCGCGACGCCGCACTGGGCGCGGGCCCGCGCGCCGGCGCAGAAGCCGTTCGAGCCATCGACTCCCTCGGGTAGGAGAGTGGCGAAAACCGGGGGCTGGATGCAGTCCTGCGACCCGAACCGATAGCGATAGCCGGTTCCGCACGTCGGATCCGTCGTTGGCTCCACACAGCGCTGGCCCAGACAGGCGCAGCGTTCACCCGGGCCATCGCAGATGCGCGCCATTCCGTTGGAGGCGACGGAGCCACACGGAAACTGGTCCGTGCAGCCGAAGAGACCGAGCCCGAACGCGAGCACCCCCGCGAGCGTCCAGGCCGCCACCCCCGAATCGACCCTCATCGTCGATCACACCCGGACGCGAAGAGCAGGCTCGCCAGACATGCCCATGCACCAAGCATTTGGTGAGTTCGCTTCATCGTCCCTCCCCACACCGCGCGCTCTTCGAGATCGCGCACGATTGTGAACGCGGTGCCGCCGGCGTCGTGCTCAAGCGCGGCATGTGCGCGACGCTGCGCTCCCCGAGTTCGACCGGGAACAGGATTACAGCGGTCGACACGGGTTGGGATCACCCTGACGGGTGATTCCGTTTGGTGACGTGGGGGTGCAGCCCGCCCAGCCGGCCCTTGGGGTTGGTGCGCTTCGGGAATGAGCTCTCCTGCTGGTCAACGAGATGGACCACCGGTTTCGAAACCTGTTCAGCAACGTGCAGGCCTTTGATCGGCATGCACACTTCGCCCTCCCTTTGTGCACCCCAGGAGGCACTAACCGGTCCGCAGAGCTTGCATCACCGGAGGGGGTAGACTGTTGGTGACGCGAACTCATGGAAGCTGGTCAGGCCTGTCGTTGTACGTCGCATGAATAGCGTCGTGATCCACTTGGGGTTTTCGCTGTCCTCAGTCGTAATTTCGTGCACAAAAAACGTCTGGCCCCAGGGGCTTGGCTCTCGCCCACGAGCAGCTCCCTGAAGGGTGGTTCCGCAGCGAAACTCTGAGCCGAGTGCAAGGGCTTCATCGCTGTGGTCTGGCCACGACGGGAGGTGTACATGGCCTGTCAGGATAACGTTGATCTTGTAGTCCTCAACGAAGGATTTGAGGCGTTCCAGTGAGCCGCCGCTGTAAGCGTGAAGCATATCGCCTCCGATGCTGTGGTGGACGAGCAATACGCGAACCAGGTTCTTTCCTTCGGGGGGGCAGTGCTCACGCTCCTTCAGAAGGCCCTGGACGTGAGTGATCTGTTCCTCAGTGAGTTTTCCGCGCGCCGCGAGCCTGAGTCCGGGGCCGAGCGTGCTATCGAGACCAATCAATTGCAGGCAGGTTGAGCCAACTGTGATGGTCTGGACCCAGCCCGGGCCCTTCGGAAAGAATCTTCCGTGCAGGTCTGTCCAGGGGATGTTGGCGATTCCCGCGAGGTGATTTCCCTGCCAGTGATCGTGGTTTCCCGGCACGGCGAAAACCCGTGGGTACTTGTTCCGTGCGAGGGCCATTCCTGCCCAGTTAGCCTCTATTCGTCCCAGTCCTGTTCGTTGGAACCATGAGACCAATACTTCGGAGCGAAGGTATGATAGAGAGGTCGCGAACTGCTGAGGAGTTCCTGTAATTGTCAGGTCACCCGTCACAGTGACGAGTGACAGCGCAGGCCGGTTCTGGGATGTCCATCGTCTGACTGCGAGTTCAAGCTCGACTGCCGCATCGAACGCGTGCGGCATATATCCCTGTGGAAGCAGGTGGGAGCGTACGCCACTCCACGGCGACCCGGTTTGGTCTGTCAGCGACGGATCGAAATCATCGTGGAAGTGAAGGTCTGAGATATGGACGAGGGCGATCGACATGCCTGTGGAGGAAGGCTATTCGACCGCCCTCGCCTGGCGCAACCCTTTGGTAGCCACTTACGAGAGGTCGGGATCCAGCCGGATCCGGACTTCGTCGCCAGCCACTTCACAGACTAGCTGAACAAGGGCATTGGGTGTCTGCTCGCACGTGCAGCAGAAGCTGTCCCATGCCAGGAGGGCATGAGCCTCATCCAGGTCTGCGTACGAGCCGATCGCCCGAGCCATGCTGTGCGCGCTCAGTCGGTAGACGCCATCATAGTCAGCATCTTGGGCCAGACTTGACTCTGTCGGGGCTTGGATCTCGAACGAGGCCGCACCGCTGGTTCGGTTGATGACGGTGCCATGAAGAGAGTCTCGGTCATCGGAGTACGGGATCGCTCGCAGAAGAGTTCCTTCCATAGGAGCGGCGATTCCCCCGAGGATTCGACCGAGAGTGCGATTCGATTCGATGGTCCGGAACCAAGCAGCGAAGTCGATTCCGGTGTATTGGTCTCGTGCGAGCATGTCCTTAGGGTTACTGGCCCATGCCTGCCTGACGAGTGGAAGCTCCACGTCGTGGAGCTGCTTGACGATCTCTTTGATTGCCCCTGTTAGGGGTTGGGCTTCCGATTCGCTGACATCGGCAAACGGGGGCAGGTCCGACGGACGGGGGTGATTCTGCAGCTGGTGCAGGAGGTCACCGTTGTTAGCGAGAGGGGTCCAGCTCATTCTTTTGTCCTGGGTTGGGTTGGTAGCGAGTTGGCCACTGTCGAGCGAAGGTGCTTGACAAGCCGGCGCACTCGCGTGGTTGTCATGTCGTGGCGTTTGGCGGCGGCGGCGAGGCTGAGTCCGTCGAGTAGAACTGAGCGGCAGGCGTTGGCCTCCTCAGGCTCCAGCGCTCCGGTGTGTCCAAGGCGGAGAGCCGCGGCTGCCAAGCCATCCACGATGAGACTTGTTGTTCGGTATCGAGTGAGTCTCAAAGAGGCAGCAATCTCGCGGATGGATGCGGGGTCTGAGTCGAATCCGAAGAAGGCTCGTAGGGCCCGGCTCTGTTCATCCGTGATGCCCAGCGTCTCTGGTTCGAGGCCGGCGGCCTGCTCTTGGAAGCTTGCCTCTGAGTGGACCTCGTCTGGTGTCGGTGGCGAGGGCTGAGGCAGATCTCGGAGCACTTTCAGCGCGACGCTCTCGCGAGTTCTCCGGCGCAAGGCCGTCCGCGCAAAGTTTCTTGCGGCTGAGTAGACGTAGCCTCGCTGGGAATCCGGGTTTAGCGTCGCCGATCGGGTCATGACTCTAGGCAGGTGTGAGACGGCAAACTCGTGGAGGAGGTCGTCGGAAGAGTCTGCGGCGCCCGCGGCGATGGCGCGGCGGAGGAGCGCTTCGTGCTGCAGGAAGAAAGCCCACACCGCATCCCAGTCGGGGGTGGGGTCGTGTGCCCCGTGGATCTTCATGATGTAGCCAGCTCATGCGTTCTCAGAGAGACAACGTTGGCAGCGCCCTGAGTGGTGAAAAAAATCTCGAGTCTCTCAGGCTCAGGCGGGGTTCCGCTGCGGGCGGAATTGACGGGAGGCTGGTCAGAGAACCCCGTCCCCAGCGTTCCACGACCCTGCGAACCGCCCGTACGCCTCGAACCGCCCGCGACCCTCCTTGTGGCCCGACCACGACGCGGATCCGCTCGTAGGGATGCTTCTGGCGGATGGCGGCCGTGACGAACCCGCCCTGAGCGAATGCGAGCTCCTCGAGGCATGGGTGGTGCGGCTCCGATCGTATCGCGACACGGACGCGCTCGAGCGGCTCGGACTGACGGGAATGGCATCTCCATTTGGGGCCAAGGCTCTTCCTGCCGAAGATCGTAGTTTCAGGAAGCTGCCGCCTGCGAACCGCCGGGGCGTAGGCGCACCAATCGCTGACCACGCTCGCGGAGCGAGCGCTCGGCCACGTCGGGGACCCGCGTCCGCGCCTCCCGGAGCGTCTCGACGACCTCGAGGTGGTCGTGCTCGGGACGTTCGCGGTGCTCTTCGAGGCCACGCCGAGCGCGCTGTGCCTCGAGCACCGCGTCGGCCGGCTCGCCGTCCAGGGTCCACAGGGCGTCGATTGTCCAGAGCCCGGAAGCTCCCTTCGAGACGACGAGGTGTTTCCAGCCGTACGTCGCCGCGCTGCCGGACCAGCGAGCGGAGTCGACCTTCGCGAGCTTCGCGTTCCCGTTGGCCGACAGTCCCTCGGCGTAGAAGGCCCGTTCGACCAGCTCGCCCTTGAGCAAGCGCCGTGTGGCTTCGAGCGTCCGGACTCGGGCCGCCACCCTCTCCTGCACGGTGCGTCCCTTCCCGAAGGTGCGAGGGGATCCCTCGACGGGGATCGGCGCCCCCGTCTCGTCCACGTGCTCGCGAACGAGCCAGAGCGAATTGTTCGGCTCCACGGTGTAGTTACGCCACCGGTAGGCCCTCTTCCCGAACCGCCGGAGCACGACGCCCTCCCCGCTCGGCTCCGGCTCCGAGGTCTTCGCAGGCGGCGCGTCCTCGACACGGCCAACCTCGGCGAGGTGGTTGAACAGCCGTCGGCGGCTGATACCCACGGCCGCCGCGGCCTCGGCCGCGGTCATCTCCTCCGACTCGTAGAGGCGGCGCGCCTTGTCGAGCTTGTCGCGTGGGGTCCGAGGCCGGCCGCCGCTCCGGCCGCGAGCTCGTGCGGCGGCGCGCCCGGCCGCCGCGCGCTCGGCGTGCAGCTCGCGCTCCATCTGGGAGACCGCGCCCATGATCGAGAGAAAGAGCCGCCCGGTCGCCGTCGACGTGTCGATGTTCTCGCGGCGCGAGACGATCTCGATCTCCCGCTCCTCGAGCTCGGCCACCACCTGCAGCAGGTGCAGGAGCGAGCGCGACATCCGACTGAGCTCGGCGATGACCAGCGTGTCGCCGGCGCGCGCGTAGTCCATGAGCGCGTCCCAGCCCGGGCGCTCCTTGGACGTGCCGCTGATCGTGTCCTCGAAGATCCGGCGGCACCCCGCGGCGCGGA
>Ga0209475_10002302_pt1 | contig 19715 bp, 9 predicted proteins | sample tdDd471_FD_187128 | JGI IMG/M metagenome (GOLD analysis project Ga0209475, IMG submission 187128) | Marine sediment microbial communities from the Atlantic coast under amendment with organic carbon and nitrate - tdDd47.1 (SPAdes)... | ecosystem: Environmental > Aquatic > Marine > Coastal >... | reverse complement strand
TTTTTCGGCGATTTTGCATGAGAGGTATTACCAAAGCCAAGGTTTTCCGCCATTTTTGGGATGATTTCAAAGGAGACAGCGACCGTTGGTTTCCTTGGCTTCCCGTATGTTTTGGCGGTGGAATTGGGCTCTATTTTGCTCTACCTCACGAGCCACACTATTTGTTTGTCTTGATTGGATGCTTGTCCTCATTAATTGCTCTTCTTCTCGCCAAAAGGACCCCCTTCCTTTTTTTTGCGTTCGGGATTCTTTCCGTTATCATCCTCGGGATGGGCACGGCCCAACTGAAAACCGCGGCGGTTAAGGCGCCTGTTCTGGAAAAAAGGATTGGGCCGGTCACCCTCGAAGGTAAGGTTCTCGCTGTCGAGAAGTTTAGCGATGGAATACGGACGCTCATCGGCTCCCCACGCATTTCAGGAGTGCCCGTTTACAACACGCCAAGAAAAGTCCGCATTCGGTTTCGCGGAAAAACACTCAATAGCAATCCCGGTGATTGGGTTAGAGCGAAGGCCGTTCTTATGCCTCCTGCAGCTCCAGCTATTCCGGGAGAGTTCGATTTCCAAAGATATGCCTTTTTTAAAGAAATTGGCGGGGTTGGCTACGGACTAGGCGCATTTTCCGTTTTAAAGCGAGCAGCGGGTGACGACCGTTCATTTGAAATCTGGCTGGGAAAAATCAGATATCGGATCGGCGAGAAAATCCGCAATCATATCCCCGGCCAAACCGGCGCCGTGGCGGTTGCTTTAATTACCGGCGATCGTTCAGGCATAGACGAACAAGCCATTGAAAAAATTAGACAAGCCGGTTTGGCGCATCTTTTAGCGATTTCCGGCCTTCACATCGGGTTGGTGGCCGGTAGCATTTTTCTAGCGGTCCGGGGAGGGCTATCGCTTTTTCCCGCCGTTGTTCTCCGCTTTCCAATCAAAAAATGGGCGGCAACGGCTTCGATTTTTGGAGCTTTCGGCTACGCGCTGATCGCTGGCGCATCCATCCCGACTCAACGCGCTTTTCTTATGGTCGGCTTGGCGTTGCTCGGCATGTTGATCGATCGCGAAACAATTTCCCTCAGATCCCTAGCTTGGGTCGCCCTGCTCATTTTGTTCTTTTATCCGGAGGCGATTTTAGGTCCCAGCTTTCAGATGTCTTTTGCCGCCGTAACGGCGTTGATCGCCTTTTACGGTTACTGGCAAAACCGCAGGGACAGGGAGGTAACGGCCCCGCCATTCCGTGGCTTGAGCGGCAAAATCGCCCGGTATCTCTTAGGCATCTCAACGACAACCTTAGTTGCCAGCGCCGCGACCGCTCCCTTCGCTTTATATCACTTTGGTCAAATAGCAACATTTGGAATCATCGCCAATCTCGTTGCCGTGCCTCTTGCCGCCCTATGGATCATGCCGGCGGCTGTCGTTTCCATCTGCATAATGCCATTTGGATGGGAATTCCCGTTTTTTTGGATGATGGGGCAGGGGATAGAGCTGCTGCTCCTCGTTTCCACATCCATTAGCAACCTTTCCAACGCGACGTTCGGAATCGCCTATTTTCCGACCACATCTTTGGTCTTCATTGTTTTGGGGGGCTTATTTATTTGCCTATCCGGAAACATAGGCCGTCGGCTTGGAGCCATAACGCTTGTTGTTTTCGTGGTTGCGATACCCTCCGTCACTTGGCCAACCATGGTTATTCAAAATACGGGAGACTATGCTGCCGTTGTTACGGGAAATGCCGTCCAGTTGATCACCGAGAACGGCCACAGCGAAAGGTCCGGTCGCTCTTGGTTGGAACGAACCAGTTTCAATGTATTGGATAAAAAGCCTCCAGACTCACAACCCAATATCGCAAAATGCGATTCTCAGGCCTGCATCCTAGAAAAAGGCGGTATTTCCATCGCCTACGTTTATGGAGAAGGGGCCTTATTGGAAGAATGCTACCGGGCGGATGTTGTGGTCAGCAAGTTCCCCATTAGACGAGACTGTCCGTTCCCAAAAGTCGTCATCGACCGCTTCGATCTTTGGCGCAACGGCTCTTACGCAATTTTCATCAAGGATGACGTCATTGAAGTCGTAAACGACCGAGAGGTGCGGGGAAACCGCCCTTGGGTGACGCTACCGAAGTCCGAAGCTCAATAGCGGCGGTAAAGTCCGATCAAACGGCCTTGAACGCGAACCCGGTTAGGTGGGAAAATACGGGTTTCATAGTTGACGTTCGCCGGTTCCAAAGCAACGGAATTACCTTTGCGGCGCAAACGTTTGAGCGTCACTTCCTCGTTGTCGACCAGCGCCACGACAATCGCGCCGTTTTCGGCGCTGCTGCACTCCTGAATGATGACCGTGTCGCCATCGTTAATCCCAGCCTCGATCATCGAGTCGCCATCAACTTCCAACGCATAGTGATTGCCCGTGCCAAGCATGCTGGCCGGTATATCGACGAAATTGGAGGGGTCCTGCAGAGCTTCAATGGGGGTCCCGGCGGCAATGCGCCCATACAGCGGCAAGTGCGAAACTTCCGGCGAGCCCATGTCTTCCTTGGGTGCTAACGAACCGGTTAGGTTGAATTCTCCCTTGATGACTTTGGGGGAGAATTTATCGCTTTCTTTGCCCCTGGCCTCATTCGTCTCCATATTTTCGGGAAGCTTGACGATTTCAAGAGCCCGCGCCCGATGGGCCAAACGGCGGAGAAACCCACGCTCCTCCAAGGCGGAAATCAGTCGATGAATACCCGATTTCGACTTGAGGTCCAACGCATCTTTCATTTCATCGAACGAAGGAGCGACTCCCGTACTTTGAAGTCTTTCGTGAATGAAAAGAAGTAGTTGATGCTGTTTTTTGGTAAGCATACGGCCCTCCAGCCCCCCACAACGGCACAAAAGAACAAAATAGAAACGTTGAAGAATGTTCTACTTTGGTTCGCCTCTCGGGTCAAGGCTTAAGGCTTTGATTTTTGTTTTTTTCCGTAACCCCCACGCTTTCTGAATAATTCTTTTCGTTTCAGACCAAAGACCGAGCCCCGGTAGATCATCCAAGGAAAACCACTGCGCATCCAATGCGTCATCGTTGGCGACCGGCGCTCCGTCCTCCCACAGGCACATCAGTTCAACGAGTGTGTAGTGGTACGTAACTCGCCCGGTTTCGTCTTTTGTGATGGAATCGACGACATCGACTAGGCAAGCCGGCCTAACGCTGATTGCGGTTTCCTCCGCAACTTCGCGAACCGCCGTTTCCGCTATCGTCTCCCCAAGTTCCTGCCGGCCGCCGGGAAGACTCCATTGCCCTTTGTTCGGTTCCTTGCCTCGCCGGATAAGCAAGACTTCGTCCTGCTTGAAGACAATGGCGCCGACCGCAACGACCGGTTTCGACGGATAGGATTTCATCGATTTTCGCTCTTAACCTGACATCGCCCCAAATGAAGGAAGCAAGATAAATGGTGGTCCATGTTGATCAATGGTTTAATTTTTTTTCAATGTTCGCAATACTCCGTCGACAAAGCTAAAATAGTTTTGCTTACGTCAAGTTTGTATTTGGGGAGTGAAATGGCTGCACCAGCCCGTTTTGTCGAACGGCGCGTCTATTATTCGGGGGACATCGTTTTTCGCGAAGGCGAACCCGGAGAATGCGCCTATATCGTCCAGGAAGGTTTGATAGAAATCTTCAAAGACGATAACGGCCAAAAGGCGGTGCTCGGTACCGTTGGCAAAGGGAGCATTTTCGGCGAGATGGCGCTCATCGACAATTCTCCGAGAATGGCGACAGCAAGAGCGGCGAAACAGTCGACGGTGATGATCGTGACAAGCGCCGTTTTTCACGCGAAGCTGAAAAAAGCCGATCCATTTGTCCGCGGCTTATTAAATATTTTCGCCAAAAACATTAGAGCGATGGGCAAGCAAATTAGAGCCCAAGAAGAATAATTTTTTCCGGGAAGGGGTACATATGGCGAAGGGGACAAAAAAAGGACAGAAAAGTAAGAGCGATAAAAGCTCGGCCGCGGACGCGGTCATTGACCCCAAGCCGTTCAGCTTGGGTGGCTCGCTACGCGCATACTTTCTGACCGGCGTCCTAGTCACGGCGCCTATCTCGATTACCGTTTACTTGGCCTGGCTGTTTATCACCTTCGTTGACGAAAAGGTGACGCCGATTATTCCGGTAAAATATCATCCGGAAACCTATTTGCCGTTTAGCATCCCCGGTCTCGGGCTTTTGATCGTCTTCATTCTATTGACGACAATCGGCATGCTGACGGCAGGTTTCTTAGGCCGCTTCCTCATCAAGATTTGGGAGGGGATACTGGCCAAGCTTCCTGTGATCAGAAGCGTCTACGGTGCCGTCAAACAAATACTCGAAACCGTTTTGGCGCAACAAAGTCAGGCGTTTCGCGAGGCCGTTCTGGTCGAATATCCCAGGCGTGGCATTTGGGCGATTGCCTTTATTACCGGAAGAACGGAAGGGGAGGTCCAAAACCTTACGGAAGAGGAATGCATCAACATTTTCCTTCCCACAACGCCAAACCCAACCTCCGGTTTTTTGCTGTTTGTCCCCAAAAAGGAGCTGGTGCCTCTCTCCATGTCGGTAGAAGAGGCCGTGAAAATGGTGATTTCAGGCGGGATTGTTACGCCCCCCGATCTCCGTAGCGAGGAAGAAAAAGCCACCCCCGTTGTCTCCGCAGCGACGTTTGAAGATATTGAATTGCTGCGCGAGGACCAAAGAATGCCGTTGCTGGTCGCCAAAAACATTCCGGAAGGCGCGGATGCTAAACGCGATCCCCTGGAAAACGACGAACCGGAAGAAAACGAGCCAAACGGGAAAAATTAACCCGACCGCAAATAGCGGATCGCCGCTTCCCTTTCGAATAAATACAGCAGGACCCTGAGCGCCTTTCCACGCTCACTCTCCAGCTGTGGGTCGTTGGACAAAATCAGACTGGCATCGTCGCGCGCCATGGGCAAAAGGTGATCGTGCACGGTTAAATCGGCGAGCCGGAAGACCGGTAGGCCGCTTTGCCGAATTCCCAACAGTTCTCCGGCGCCGCGAAGTTTCAAATCCTTTTCGGCGATGATGAAGCCGTCATTGGTTTCCCGCATGACCTTTAAGCGTTCCTTCGCCGTTTCGCTCAACGGCCCCGAATAGAGGAGGAGACAGGTTGATTCCCGGTCTCCCCGGCCGACACGGCCCCTCAATTGATGAAGCTGCGCCAACCCGAAGCGTTCCGCATGCTCGACGACCATGATCGTCGCTTCGGGAACGTCAACGCCAACTTCGACCACCGTGGTTGAAACCAGCAAATCGATATCGCCCTCGGAGAATGCTTTCATGACGGCGTCTTTTTCAGCCCCTTTTTTACGGCCGTGCACTAAGCCGGCCTTTTCCCCGAATATTTTTTTCAGCGCGGCGAACCGTTCCTCGGCGGCGGCGACCTCCAACTTGTCCGACTCTTCGATCAAAGGGCAGATCCAGTAGACCCGGTTACCGTCATTGATTGCCCGGGTAATCGCCGCGACCACTTCGTCCATTCTTTCCGAGGGAATGGTGACGGTCTTGATCGGCTGACGGCCCGCCGGCTTTTCCGTTAGCCTGGAAACATCCATATCGCCATAGGCGGTGAGCATCAGCGTTCGCGGAATGGGGGTTGCGGTCATCACCAGCATGTCCGTCGCCTTACCCTTAGAGGCCAAGGTCAGGCGCTGATGGACGCCAAACCGGTGTTGTTCGTCGATCACCGCCACAGCCAGATCGGAAAACGCCACATCATCCTGGAACAGTGCATGGGTTCCGATGGCGATATCCGCCTGACCTGTCGAAAGGGCGTCTAAGACCTCTTTGCGGCTTTTTCCTTTTTCCCGTCCGGTCAAAAAAACAATTCGTACTCCGGCCGCCTGGGCCAACGGAGTGATCGTTTCCATATGTTGACGTGCCAAAACTTCCGTCGGCGCCATGATTGCCGCCTGACACCCTTGTTCGACGGCCGTCAACATCGCCAAGAGAGCGACAACCGTTTTGCCGCTGCCGACATCACCGTGCAAAAGCCGCAGCATCCGGTTTTCCGAGCCTAAATCATCGTTAATTTCGTCCAGCGCCGCAACTTGTGATGCCGTGAGTTCAAAGGGCAGGGCGGCTCGAACTTTTTCCTTTAAGGTCCCGGTTCCCTTGATTGCTCGTCCTTTGGCTTTTCGCATATTCAGGCGCACCATCGCCAAGGCCAATTGATTGGCCAACAACTCGTCGTAGGCCAACCGGCAACGGGGCTTGGAACAAAAATCCAGTTCGCTTTCCGTTTCCGGGTTGTGGGCGGACTGCAGCGCAGTCTGCCAATCGGGCCATTGCTCACGGTCCATTAGATGGCGTTCGTTCCACTCCGGTAGCGCCGGAAGGTCTGCCAATGCAGCTTGGATGGCCTTGCGGAGCGTTTTCTGGGCCAAACCGCCGGTCAGAGGATAAGTGGGCTCGACGGTGCAAACCGCGTCTTTTTCGTCGGGGGAAACCATATGGTCCGGGTGAACCATTTGGACCTCGGTTCCGTAACGCTCCACTTTGCCGCTAACGATCCTTTTTTCGCCCTCCGGCAAAAGCTTCGCTAGGTAGTCCCCCCTGGCATGAAAGAAAACCAGCGTTATGTATCCGCTATCGTCGGCGCAGAGCACCTTGTAGGGCTGGCGGCGATTTCTGGAGGGAACATGCTTTTCCACACGAACTTCCAGCGTGGCGATAGCCCCCGATTTTGCTTCTTCGATTTTCGGAGCATATCTGCGATCGATGATTGCAGTGGGAAGATGCCACAACAAATCCAAAACATGCGGTCCCGCCAAACGCTCGATATGTTCCGCCACCTTGGGACCAACGCCCGGAAGCGTTTTGTTGCTGGCAAACAATGGAAAAAGAATTTGTGGACGCATTGCGTGGCTGACAGAGTGGGTTGAAGGTTCTATATCCTCTTTTACCTAATCTCTAACCAACGTTGAAGCTTTCATGGACCCCAATACACTAGATCCGGCCCGCAAGAGGGTTTGGTTCCGCTGCCACCATATGGGCATGCACGAAAACGACATTCTTTTCGGCACCCTGGCCGATCATCATATCGAGACGTTTACCGACGCCCAGGTGGCAACGCTTGAAAAACTCATCGAGCAAAACGATATCGATTTGCTCAAATGGGTTCTCGGTCAGATCGAACCGCCCGCGGAATTCAAAACCGACATCCTCCACATGGTGCAAGAAATTAAAAAGCAGCTGTAAGGTGCCTAAATTATTAGATTTTCTAAAGGGCGCGCGAGGGCGTTTTACCTTTTCAAGCGTTCCCGACGGCATGGATGCAATGCTGCTTGCTGACTCGATGGGTGGAAAAGAAGACATCCTTTACATCCTTCGCGACGATGCTCGTTTGGCCAAAACGCAAGAGGCGCTTGAGTTTTTCGCGCCGTCCCTCGATCCCATCGTTTTCCCTGCCTGGGACTGCCTGCCCTACGACCGGGTATCACCCAAAGGGGAAATTGTAAGCCAACGGATCGGAGCCCTGAGCCGACTGCTTCGGCCCGAGCAAAAAGGCCGTTTGATTCTGACAACGGTCAGCGCCGCCAGCCAAAAAATCCCTCCGCGCGCGACGTTCCAGGATAAGACGATCATGGCGCGGCCCGGCGATTCCCTTTCCATGGACCAACTCATCTCCGTTCTCAGCGCCAACGGTTACCAACGTTCCGACAAAGTCATGGAGCCGGGGGAATTTGCGGTCAGAGGAGGGATCGTCGATCTTTTTTCCGGGGATATCGATACGCCGGTCCGCCTCGACTTCTTCGGCGACGAGTTGGAATCCATCCGCACGTTCGATCCCATGTCGCAAAGATCGCAGGACAAGCTCGATGAAATCGGCATTCTGCCGGTTTCCGAAATTTTTCTCGACGACGACAGCATCGAAAGATTCCGCAGCGGCTACCGCGCGCTTTTCGGAAACGTCGGCCAGGACGACCCGCTCTATACCGCTATCTCGGAAGGGCGCAAACACGGTGGCATGGAGCATTGGCTCGCACTTTTCTATGAAAATCTGGAAACTCTTTTCGACTATCTGCCCAACGCCTTGTGCATCCTCGACCATCACGTCGACGATGTGGTGAGAGTGCGTGAAGAACAGGTCTCAGAATATTATGACGCCCGCATTAATTTTGCCGGCATAGGAAGCCAGGCAGCGCCTTACCATCCGGTTCCGGCCGATCGGCTTTATCTCGCTCAATCGGATTGGGACGACTTGCTCTCAAAACGGCCGCTTGGCGCCTTTTCACCTTTCTCGGAACCGGAAAGAACCGGTCACACAAAAGATTTTCTGGGCAAGAAAGGGAAAGACTTCTCCGACGCGAGGGCCAATCCCAACGTCAATTTGTTCGATGCCGTCGCCGAACACCTGGCTCAATTAAAAGGCCAATCGAAACAAATCCTTTTAGCCGCCTGGTCGGAAGGATCAAAAGACCGGTTGGCGGCGGTTCTCAAAGAGCACGGATTGGACGATTTCGTCGTCGTCGAGGGCTGGCAGCAGGCGCTGTTAAGCGCCGGCGGTCATATCGGCTTGACCGTCCTTGCCATGGAACACGGATTTGAAGCCGAAAATATCGCGATCCTTACCGAGCAGGATATTCTAGGCGACCGCATCGCCCGCCCGGCGCAACGCCGGATGCGGGCTGAAAATTTCATCTCAGAAGCCTCCGCCCTCAACGAGGACGATCTGGTTGTCCATGTCGAACACGGCATCGGAATTTATAAAGGACTGGAAACGCTCACCGTTTCCGGCGCCCCCCACGACTGTCTCCAGGTCATATACGCCGGAGACGACAAGCTCTATGTGCCGGTTGAAAACATCGAAGTCCTGTCCCGTTACGGGTCGGACCAAGGGGCCGCGCAATTGGATAAGTTGGGCGGCGTGGCCTGGCAGGCCCGCAAGGCGAAGCTCAAGGAGCGGGTCAAGGACATGGCCGACAAGCTGATTGCCGTCGCCGCGCAAAGAGAGCTAAGAAAGGGCGACGCGCTGCCGCCGCCGGAAGGGCTTTTCGACGAATTCTGCGCCGGTTTTCCCTATTCGGAAACCGACGGCCAGTTGGCCGCGATCACCGACGCTATTTCCGATCTCGGATCGGGCCGCCCCATGGACCGTTTGGTCTGCGGCGACGTCGGCTTCGGCAAAACGGAAGTGGCCCTTCGGGCTGCCTTTGTCGCCGCCATGGCGGGAAAGCAAGTCGCCGTAGTGGTGCCGACAACGCTTTTATGCCGTCAACACTTCAAGAACTTCACCGACCGGTTCCGCGATTACCCGGTTCGTGTCGAACAGATTTCAAGAATGGTCGCCGGGGCCCAAGTCAAAAAGATCAAAGAAGGACTGGCCGACGGCACTGTGGATATCGTCGTCGGCACCCACGCGTTATTGGCCAAGGGGATCGAGTTCGACCGCCTGGGTTTATTGATCGTCGACGAAGAGCAACACTTCGGGGTGGCTCACAAGGAAAAGCTCAAGCAGCTCAAGTCGGACGTCCATGTGTTGACGCTAACCGCAACGCCCATCCCCCGAACGCTTCAAATGGCGCTGACGGGCGTCAAAGAGATGAGCCTGATCGCCACGCCGCCGGTCGACCGGCTCGCCGTGAGGACCTTTGTTTTACCTTATGATCCGGTCGTCATCAGGGAAGCGATTCAACGGGAACATTACAGGGGAGGTCAGGTCTTCTACGTCTGCCCGCGCATTGCCGACATCGACAAAGTCGCCAAAGAACTCGAAGAACTTGTGCCGGACGCCAAGGTGGGGATCGCCCATGGGCGCATGAAGGTCTCCGAGTTGGAAGACGTGATGAATGCCTTTTCGGAGCAAAAGCTGGATATCCTGCTGTGCACCAACATCATTGAATCCGGCCTCGACCTCCCAACCGCCAACACGCTGATCGTTCACCGGGCCGACATGTTCGGTCTGGCCCAGCTTTACCAAATTCGGGGACGGGTCGGCCGCTCAAAAACCAGGGCTTATGCCTATTTGACCTTACCGCCCCGCCAGAAGATCACCGCCTCGGCCGAGAAGCGCCTTGAAGTCATGCAAACTCTCGATACGCTCGGCGCCGGATTCACCCTGGCCAGCCATGATCTTGATATCCGTGGGGCAGGGAACCTACTGGGCGAGGAACAGTCCGGCCACATCCGCGAAGTCGGGATCGAGCTTTACCAAAAAATGCTCGAAGAAGCCGTCGCCGAAGCGAAAGGCGTCGAAGGCGAGGACGCGGCGGGAGATGAGTGGAGCCCGCAGATCAACCTTGGAATGCCGGTTCTGATTCCCGAAACCTATGTCGCCGATCTCGGAGTTCGGTTGGGTCTATACCGCCGCCTTGCGGAACTTTCCGATCAAGGAGATATCGACTCCTTCGCCGCCGAACTTGTCGACCGTTTTGGCTCGCTTCCCGGTGAAGTGGAAAACCTGCTGCTTATTTTGTCGATCAAATTGCTTTGCAAAAAGGCCGGGATCGAAAAAATCGACGCTGGACCGAAGGGCGGTGTGGTCGCCTTCCGCAACAATGCGGTTAAAAATCCCCAAGGGCTGGTTCAGTTCATCAACAGCCAAAGCGGAACGGCCAAATTCAAACCCGATCATAAGCTGGTTTTAATGCGCAACTGGGAACGGCCGGAACACCGGATTTCCGGCGCGAAACGGCTTGCCGCCGATTTAGCCGCGTTGAACGGATGATCAGCCCAGTCCTATTTCCCGCTCCAACCGACGCTCTTGAAAAGCGGTATCGATCATGCGGGTCAGGATATTGGAGGGGTATCCCCCGGAGAGAACCAAATTTTCGTTGAAAACAAAGGCGGGAACGCCGGAGATGCCCTGCGCATGGGCTAAATGGTTGCTTTCATGAATTTCCTCCAGCCCTTCCTCGCCAGACAGCAATTCCGCAACTTCTTCCGATTCAAGCCCTAGTTTTGCCGCGATCTCGACCAAGACATCGAAATTCCCAATATCTTTGCCGTTGACGAAATAGTTGTAAAACAGGGCCTCAATGGCCGCTCCCCCTTTACCGCGTGCTTCGGCATAAAGAACCAACCGGTGAGAATCAACCGAACTGGGCGTTCTGCTGATGTTGTCGAATGAAAAGTCGATTTCCGCCGACAGCCCGACATCTTCTACGGCGTTGTACGCCCGGCGCGCCCGTCCCGGACCGCCGAAACGCCGCGTCATGTAAATTTCATGGGGAATGCCTTCTTTAGGCATTGACGGGTTCAGAAGAAACGGGCGCCAACGAATCTCAATATCGTCTTTTGGCCGCATTTTCAGCGCTTCGTCCAACCTGCGTTTGCCGATATAGCACCAGGGACAAACCGTATCGAAGACCAAATCTATCGTAATTTCAGACATCTAGACCGAACCCATAAAAAGTTTTTGAGGGTTTGCCACTCACCTATTGTGGCACTGAAATTGGATTTTGGAAGCGTTCTTCTCGGTTGCAATCCATAATGGCTTTTTGCGTGCAGACATATACACGTACAATTTAACTACATTTTTAGTGTAATTAAGCCAACGCGAAAGTTCATGCAATTGACCGGAGAGGTGGGTTGATTTGACTTTCAATGGGTTAGGGCGCTTCATAGGATTATATGAAAGTGTGCACACGACTTTCCTAAATAAAAAGAACACAGAAAGAACGGGTCGCACCGACGCTTAATTACATGGCGTCTGCGAACCTATTGCTCAAGAGCCGGGCGGTTTCAATTCGAGTGCTTATGGAGGCGGATATGGCCCTCGACAATGATATTTTTGACGGCGTTGGCGCGAACAACAATGCGGACGCATCGGTCATCCAGATTGGAACGGACAATACGGTCCAACTCCCTGAAGGGGTAACCGTCAACAGCGACTCTTTCGCCAGGGAAGGACACGACCTCGTCATTACCAAGAGCGACGGCTCGACCGCCGTCGTCGAGGATTATTTCGCCTCAGAGCCTCCTGCGACATTGACGACCGAAACCGGCGGCCGCCTCTCCGGTAATCTGGTCACCAAGCTGGCCGGCCCGGAAAACCCCGGCGAGTACGCTCAGGCCGGCGGCCCGCAATTGGGCGAACCGATCGGTCACGTCGACCAAATGGACGGTGAGGTTACCGTCATCCGCAGCGACGGCACCAAGGTCACCTTGGAAGTCGGCGACCCCGTTTATCAGGGCGACGCGCTGGAAACCGGCCCCGACGGCGCGGTCGGGATTATTCTGGCCGACCAGACGACCTTCTCCATGGCCGAAAACGGCTCCATGGTGCTGGACGAAATGGTTTACGACCCGGGCACCGCCGAAGGGTCGATGAATTTCTCGGTTGTCAAAGGCGTTTTCACCTTCGTTTCCGGCCAAGTGGCCAAGACCGATCCGGATGCAATGACCATTGAAACCCCGGTGGCGACCATCGGTATCCGCGGCACACAGGTCGGTGTCGACTTTGCCAATGGCGAAGACCTGCAGGTCGTTTTGATGGAAGAGTCCGACGGGTTTGTCGGTGAAATCGTCGTTTGGAACGAAGGCGGCACAAACATCATCAACATGGCCGGTTTCGGCACAATCGTGAACGGTTTTGGTTTGCCGCCGATTGCCGCTTTCGAAATGCCGGAACAGGATCTGATCGATATTTACGGAACCTCGCTTCAATACCTGCCGACCGAAGTCGGAACCGGTAACGACTACGGCATGCAGGAAATGATGGACATCGGCGAAGACGACTTGGCCGCTCTGACCGATTTCGAAACCGCTGCCGGCGGCAACGACGAACCGGACAACGCGCAAACCGCTGGGTCCGACGCAGTCGAAGGCGACTACACGGGTAGAAGTGAAATTAGCGGCCTGGATACAGGAGGGACCTCCGGAACGACAGGCGGAAGCACCAATAATCCTGGGTTTTCCAGCGGTACCGGCGAGAGCGACTCCGAATCATCCTCTGACTCAGAGCCTGGGGATAATCCTTCAACGGGTTCTTATGACTACATCGATGAAAACGGTGTGCGTCACGTTGGCTTAGGCGACGAAACCACGTTTTCCGATCCAGATTCGACCGATCCCATCAGCATCGACGAATCAGACAATACGAACAGTCTTAACATCACGACCGGCTCCGGTAACGACAACATCATCACCGGGTCCGGTAACGACACCATCTCCTCCGGCGACGGAGACGACTATGTCGACGCGGGCGCAGGCAACGACTTTGTCGATGCGGCCCACGGCGGCGGCAACGACACTTACGTTGGCGGAGAAGGCAACGACACCATTGATTTCGATAGCTCCTCAGATGGCGTTGTGGTCGATCTGGAAGAAGGCACTGCAACCGACGCTGCTGATGCTGAAGAAAACCTGATTGATAACGATAACCTATCTGGCTTCGAAAACGTCATCGGCGGTGAAGGCGATGACGAAATTCGCGGCGACAGCGGCGATAACATTCTCAGCGGCGGCAGCGATGCCAATCGCGAAGGCGATGGCGATGACATCCTTGATGGTCGGGCTGGGGACGATACCCTGGATGGCGGCGGCGGCGACGATCAACTGATCGGCGGTGCGGGCGACGACGTACTGAATGGCGGCGCAGGCAGCGACACGGCCATTTTCAACGGAAACTGGAACGACTATACGGTTTCGGCAAACGACGACGGAAGTTTCACAGTTTCCGGTCCGGACGGAGCGGATACCGTTTCCAATATCGAAACCCTGACATTCGACGATGCGACCTTCACTTTCGACGGCGAGACCTTCGTGACCACGTCGGAAACCATCGAAACCAACTCCGAAACCATCGACTCGGGCGATGCGACCCTAGTGGGCAGCGAAACCGAAGACGTACTCAATAGCGGCGAAGAGTCGATCGACGAGGAAACCGGCGATACGGTGACCACCTACGACACGGTAACGACGGAAACCTTCGAGCAACCCACCGTGACGACCGATTATCAACGGACGGTCACGACAGAAACGGCGATCAACGGTAGCGTCAGCGTGACCTATGGCGAGTGGGAAGAAACCGGCACCACCGACGGCAGCCGGACCTACACGGAAACCATTGAAGCCACCCGATCCGAAGTGACCGACGTTAACGACGCTCCCGATGCGGGCGACGTGACGCTGACCGGCGCCGAAGATACGGCGCTGGTAATCACCGAAGAGCAGTTGCTGGCCAATTCGTCGGATGAGGACAGCGACGATCTGTCCGTCACCTCGGTAAACGGCGATGATCTTCCGGGAACCCTGACGGACAACGAAGACGGCACCTGGACGTTCACCCCCAATGCCGACTGGAACGGCTCGTTGGATATCAGCTTTACCGTTTCCGATGGCTTCAAGGAAAGCCCAGCCACAGTCTCCCTTGATTTTGAAGCGGTCAACGACGGCCCGGTGGCCGAAGCCGATACGGCGTCCGGCACCGAGAACGAAGCTCTGACCATCGACGTACTGGCCAATGATACCGATGTAGATAGCGACAACCTGTCGGTAATGAACGCTACCGTTGAAGGCGGCGGCTCGGTTTCGGTCAACGACGACGGCACTATTGAGTTCGATCCGGGCAGCGACTTCGACAGTCTGGCGGCTGGCGAAACGGCTGAAGCGACAATTTCCTACGACGTTTCCGACGGCGACGGCGGTACGGATACCGGCACGGCGACCGTAACCATCACCGGCGCCAACGACGGCCCGGTGGCTCTGGACCGGGTTGCCGAAACGGACGAAAAGGAATCCGTAAGCGGTCAACTGACGGCAACCGACGTCGATAGCGACAACCTTACCTTCTCGCTGGCCGACGAAGGCGGCCCGGCGCATGGCACGGTGGAAATCGCCGCCGACGGCTCGTACACCTACACGCCAGCCGAAGGGTTCAGCGGGGCCGACAGCTTTACCTATCAAGTCGATGACGGAGACGGCGGCACGACGACGGCAACCGTTTCGGTGACCGTCAACGAAGTCGACGGCATCCAGATCGGCGGCGACGAAGCCGACACATTAGTCGGTGGCGAAGGCGAAGACACCATCGACGGTGGCGGCGGAGACGACACCCTGACCGGCAGCGACGGCGACGACACATTGGTCGGCGGCGAAGATGACGACAACATCGACGGTGGAGCAGGCAACGACAACATCACCGGCAGCTCCGGCGACGACACCATCGACGGCGGCGACGATGTCGACACCGCGGTGATGAGCGGTTCTTATGCCGATTACACCGTGACCAAGCAGGAAGACGGCTCAGTCAACGTTGAAGGCCCCGACGGCTCGGATACGCTGACCAATGTCGAAACCATTAATTTTGCCGGGGACGGCACCAGCCTGAACCTGGAAACCGGCGAGCTTTCCGGTACCGAAGGCGCTGACACCATCGTCGGCTCGGCGCAAGGCGAAACCATTCGCGGGCTTGGCGGCGACGACACCATTACCGGCGGCGAAGGCGACGACATCGTCGATGGCGGCGAAGGCAACGATACCCTGGTCGCGGCTCATGGCGGCGGCGACGACACCTATGACGGCGGCGACGGTGAAGACACCGTGACGTTTGAAAGCGCCGAAAACGGCGTCAACGTCAATCTGGCCGAAGGGACGGCAACCGATGCCTCCGACGTGGAATACATCGGGACGGACTTCCTGACCAACATCGAAAACGTCGTTGGCTCCCTGGGTAACGACCATATTACCGGCAATGACCAAATTAATGCCCTTTACGGCGGCGAAGGAGCCGACGTTCTTGAAGGCGGCGCAGGCGACGACGTGTTGGACGGCGGCGAGGGCTCCGATACGGCGGTCTTCAGCGGCAATTCGGCGGATTATTCGCTGACCGCCAACGAAGACGGCACCTTCACGGTGACCGGTCAAAACGGATCCGACACCATTTCCAATATCGAGTCCCTCCAGTTCGACAACGGCACCTTCACCTTCGATGGCGAAACCTTCTCTAAGGTTACGACTGATCCGGTGACTGAAGTCCGCGAAATCGCCGGAACTGAATATCTGTCCGATGCCGGTGAAGCACAGGATGTTATCGGCAGCGACCCCGACTATTCCGAACCCGATCCGGAAACCGGCGATGTAACCGTCACCTACGACACGGTGACGGTAAACACCTACTCGACGCCTTATACCAACGTTACCTACGAAACTACCCAAACCACCACCGAATACATCGGCGGCGAAACGGATGTGACTTACGGCGATTGGGTGGCGACGGATGAAACCTCGCCGAGCGACCGGGTCGATACGCGCACCGAGGAAATTGACGGCACGCGCACCGAAATCGACGTCAACGACGCTCCCGATGCGGGCGACGTGACGCTGACGGGCGCCGAAGATACGGCGCTGGTAATCACCGAAGATCAACTGCTGGCCAATTCGTCGGATACCGACAGCGAAGGCCTCTCGGTGACTTCCGTGAGCGGCGAAAACCTGCCGGGTACGCTCGAACAAACCGGCGAAGGCGAATGGACCTTCACTCCAAATGACGACTGGAACGGTTCGCTCGACATCAGCTTTACCGTTTCCGACGGCTACAAGGAAGATGCCGGAACGGCGACGATCACTCTGGCGGACGACGGCACCGACGTCGTGACCTCAACGACGATCACCCAGATCGACGTCAATACCGATTACGGCACGGAAACCTTGAGCGGCAGCGAAACCGCCGATGTTCCGAACAGCGAAACCTCGACCACCGATCAGGAAACCGGCGACGTCACGACCGTTTACGATACGGTGACGACCGAAACCTACAGCAAACCCTATATCACCACCACGTCTCAGCGTTCGGTGACCACCGAAACGCTGGAAGACGGCACGGTCAACACGATCTATGGCGATTGGATTATCACCGATACGGATACGGGCACCGAAACCAGAACGGTTACGACAGAAGGCACCCGTGAAGTTATCGACGTCAACGAAACGCCGGATGCGGGCGACGTGACGCTGACGGGCGGCGAAGATACGGCTCTGGTGATTACCGAAGAACAGTTGCTGGCGAATGCGTCCGACGCAGACGGCGACAATCTTTCCGTCACCTCGGTCAGTGGCGACGATCTTCCGGGCACGCTGGTGCAGACCGGCGAGGGCGAATGGACGTTTACGCCGGACGCCAACTGGAACGGCTCTCTCGATCTTACTTACACCGTTTCCGACGGCTTCAAGGAAGACACCGGCACGGCGACGGTCAACTTGTCGGACGACAACGCCGATTCGACCTTTGTTACGACCTACCAAACCAACTCGGAGACCGTTGACGTTGGCGAAGCGAGCTTGGCCGGTAGCGAGTCCGACGACGTGGTCGGCAGCGGCGTCGACACCATCGACCCGGAAACCGGCGATACGATTACGACCTACGAAACCACGGTGACCAACACCTACAGCCAACCGACGCAAACCACGAACTATCAGCGGTCTGTGACGGTCGAAACCACCGAAGACGGCACTGTCCTCGATCCGGTGTACGGCACCTGGACGGAAACCTCATCCTCCGAAGGCAGCCGGACCTATACTGAAACGGTCGAAGGCGATCCGCGCTCCGAAGTGACCGACGTCAACGAAACGCCGGAAGCCGTAGCCGATACGGCAAACGGCGGCGAGAACGAAGCGCTCACCATCGACGTCCTGTCCAACGATACGGATGCGGATGGCGATACCCTGACGGTGACCAGCGCGACCGTCGAAGGCGGCGGGTCCGTTTCAATCAATGACGACGGGACCCTGGCGTTCGATCCGGGCAGCGACTTCGATAGTCTGGCCGACGGTTCGACGGCCACGGCAACCATTACCTACATGGTCAGCGACGGTTACAAGGAATCATCCAATACCGTCACGGTGACGGTAAACGGCACCAATGACGGACCGGTCTTCGACGCTTTGGTCGTCGACGGCTCGGTGGACGATGACAACTTGGTCGGCATGGGCGAAGACGATACCTTCAGCGCTATCCTCGAAGCTTCCGATGCCGATACCGGCGATGAACTGACCTACAGCATCGGTAGCGAAGCCGCTGGCCCGGCCCACGGGCAGGTTTCCTTCGGCGCCAACGGCGCATTTACCTATACGCCGGATGAAAACTACAACGGCGAAGACGAATTCACCGTCACCATCAGCGACAAACAAGGCAGCTCGACGACCGCAACCATTAAGGTCGATGTCGCGGCAGTCAATGATGCTGCGACGGTTTCGACGCCTAGCCTCGTCGTCTCCGAAGGCGCAACCGTTGGCGTCGGTGCGGCCGACCTCGGCGTTTCCGACGTCGATACGGCGGATGCGGGCGTGACCATTCAGGTCAGCAACGTTTCCAACGGCGCCTTTATGGTTGATGGCGTGGAATCCTCGACCTTCACTCTGGCCGATGTGGCCGACGGCAAGGTGAGCTTCACCCACGACGGCGGCGAAGACGCTCCGACATTCAGCGTTTCCGCCAGCGACGACGGCGAAAACTTCACCGACCCGGTCACGGCTCAGGTTTCGTTCACCAATGTCAACGACGCACCCGAACTGACAACCGATCTGCAAGCATACTTCGAAGCCGGGCAGGCTCTGACCTTGGACAGCAGTGAGTTGAACGTCACCGATGCGGAATCGGGCCCTGACAACATCACCTACACCTTGACCGACGCTCCTGATTTCGGCGCGCTCTACAAGGTGGATGCCGAAGGCACCCATATTCCGCTGGAAATCAACGACACCTTCACCCAGGCCGATATCAACAGCGGCTCTATCCAGTATCAACAAGATAGTTCCGAATTTAACTTCGAATGGGAAGAAGACACGCCGTCTTGGGACGATGCGACGATCGGCGTCGACTCCGGCAACCTCACGGTTCCGGACGGCGCAACGTCAATGACCGTGACCTTCCAGGGTGAAGAAGCCGGATACAAGAACTCTCTGGGTTGGTACAAGATCGTCACCGACCCTGAAACCGGCGAAACCACCTACAGCGATCCGGAAATCATCTGGCACAACGCTTCGCAGGTCGGTAGCGGCGGCGATCTTGAGGTCGACGGCAGTTCAGTGACCTTCAACAACCTGAGTGCCGGCGAGGAAATCGGTTTCTTCATCATTCAGAATGCTGAGGATAAAGTAACGGGGCGCTGGAATCATAGCGATGGCGGCGACTACCATAACCTTGATTCCTTGCTGAACAACGAACAACGGTCGCTGGAATTCAACAGCGATGGCGATCTTATCGTGACCTCGCCGGGCAGCATAGATCTGACCGTCGACGCGCGCGACATCTTCCACTCGGGCAATGCTTCGAGCAACGAAGACGGCATGGTTCACGTCAAGTCGGGTATCGGAGACGATGGCGAGCTGCATATAGGCTTCGAAGACCTCGACGCCGACGCCAGCGAAAACGACTACTACTACCAAAACGATAACGATTTCGACGACGTCAAGTTCTCGGTCTCCTTCGATGGGCCGAGCCAACAAACCCAGTCCGATAGCTTCACGGTTACGGCGGAGGACGGAGACGGGTATCAAGTTGCCGAGGATGGCGACACCAACCTGACCTTCTCGTTGGATCAGTCATCCTAAGAGCGCCGTTACAGACACAAAAAAACGGGAGCCAATAAACGGCTCCCGTTTTCTTTTCCAGACTTTCCAATAACTAGGCAGCGTACCTATAAAATTCAGAGAATTTTCATAGGTGTATGCTTCCCTATCCTCGTTTTTAGCAAAGATGAGGGAACAATGTCTCGTTCAGATATGAGTGATCTTGAGTGGCAGTTCATCAAA
>Ga0209475_10002301_pt1 | contig 19722 bp, 29 predicted proteins | sample tdDd471_FD_187128 | JGI IMG/M metagenome (GOLD analysis project Ga0209475, IMG submission 187128) | Marine sediment microbial communities from the Atlantic coast under amendment with organic carbon and nitrate - tdDd47.1 (SPAdes)... | ecosystem: Environmental > Aquatic > Marine > Coastal >... | reverse complement strand
GATGGCGAAAGAGAAATTTCAGCGTACGAAGCCGCACTGCAACATCGGCACGATTGGTCACGTTGACCATGGCAAGACGACGCTTACGGCAGCGATCACGAAGGTGATGGCGGAGACGTATGGCGGTGCAGCGACGAAGTTTGACGATATCGACAAGGCGCCGGAAGAGAAGGCGCGCGGTATCACGATCAACACGGCGCATGTCGAGTATGAAACGGCGGAGCGGCACTACGCGCATGTCGACTGCCCCGGTCACGCGGATTATGTGAAGAACATGATCACGGGCGCGGCGCAGATGGACGGCGCGATCCTGGTGGTGAACGCGGCTGACGGCCCGATGCCGCAGACGCGCGAGCACATCCTGCTTGCCCGTCAGGTTGGCGTTCCGGCGATCGTGGTTTTCCTGAACAAGGTTGACCAGGTCGACGACGAAGAGCTGCTGGAACTGGTTGAGCTGGAAGTTCGCGAACTTCTGTCCTCCTACGAGTTCCCGGGCGACGACATTCCGATCATCGCGGGTTCCGCGCTTGCGGCGCTCGAAGGCCGTGACGACAACATCGGCAAGGAGAAGATCCTCGAGCTGATGAAGGCCGTCGACGATTACATTCCGCAGCCTGACCGTCCGGTTGACCGTCCGTTCCTGATGCCGATCGAAGACGTGTTCTCGATCTCGGGCCGCGGCACGGTTGTCACGGGCCGCGTCGAGCAGGGCATTGTGAAGACCGGTGAGGAAATCGAGATCGTCGGTCTGAAGCCGACGACGAAGACGACCTGCACGGGCGTTGAAATGTTCCGCAAGCTTCTTGACGAAGGCCGTGCGGGCGACAACATCGGGGCTCTGCTGCGCGGTGTCGGCCGTGAGGACGTCGAGCGTGGCCAGGTTCTGGCCAAGCCGGGTTCGATCACGCCGCACACGAAGTTCAAGGCGGAAGCGTATATTCTGACGAAAGAGGAAGGCGGCCGTCATACGCCGTTCTTCACGAACTATCGTCCGCAGTTTTACTTCCGCACGACCGACGTTACCGGTTCTGTGGAACTGCCGGCCGGCACCGAGATGGTTATGCCGGGCGACAACGTGACGATGGAAGTCGAGCTGATCGCTCCGATCGCGATGGACGAAGGTCTTCGTTTCGCGATCCGTGAAGGCGGCCGCACCGTTGGTGCCGGCGTCGTCGCGGGCATCATCGAGTAACTGAGTAGGGCTGTCGCCCGGACCAGACTAAGGACCGGGCGGCGTTCTTTTGTAGCGCTTTTTCACAGGGGTGAAACGGCATGGAAAGCCAGAACATTCGCATTCGCCTTAAGGCGTTCGATCATCGCGTCCTCGACCAGTCGACGCGGGAGATCGTATCCACGGCGAAGCGCACGGGTGCCGAGGTTCGCGGACCTATTCCGCTGCCGACCCGAATCGAGAAGTTCACGGTGCTGCGGTCTCCGCACATCGATAAAAAGAGCCGTGAGCAGTTCGAGATACGGACCCATAAGCGGGTGCTGGACATCGTCGACCCGACGCCGCAAACGGTTGATGCTTTGATGAAGCTAGACTTGGCAGCCGGCGTCGATGTCGAGATCAAGCTCTAAGTGCGGGGGATTTCGTGATGCGTTGCGGGTTGATCGCACAAAAGGTCGGTATGTCGCGTGTCTTCAAGGAAGACGGCGCGAGCGTACCGGTAACGGTTCTGAAGATCGACGAATTGCAAATCGTCGCTCAACGGACCGAGGATAAGCACGGTTATACCGCCCTCCAGATTGGTGGCGGCCGCCGTAAGGTGAAACATACGACGAAGCCGATGCGCGGACATTTCGCGAAGGCCCAGGTCGAACCGAAGCGGAAGCTGGCCGAATTCCGGGTTTCCGGCGACGCTCTGATCGACGTCGGCGCGGAATTGACGGCGGACCACTTTATCGCCGGCCAGTATGTGGACGTGACGGGTACGAGCATCGGTAAAGGTTTTGCCGGCGCCATGAAGCGGCACAACTTCGGCGGCCTCCGGGCCAGCCACGGTGTGTCGGTTTCGCACCGGTCGCATGGTTCCACCGGCCAGTGCCAGGACCCCGGTAAGGTGTTCAAGGGCAAGAAGATGGCCGGGCATATGGGCGCCGAGCGTGTGACGACCCAGAATCTGGAAGTGGTCGCGACCGATGTGGATCGCGGTTTGATCCTGGTTCGCGGTGCGGTTCCCGGCTCGAAGTCGGGCTGGGTCATGGTTCGCGACGCGGTGAAGCGTTCCCTGCCGGAAGGCGTTCCCTTCCCGGGTGCGTTCAAGCTGGCGGCGGATCCGAACGCGGTTGCCGAAGAAGCTCCGGCGGTTGAGCCGGCGGTTGAAGTCGCGGATGACGCGGCTGCGACCGAAGAACAGAACTCGTAAGTAGGTGCGAAGGTCATGAAGGCGAAAATCATCACCCTCGACAACGCTGCGGCTGGCGAGATCGATCTCGCGGACGAAGTGTTCGGTGTCGCTGTCCGCAAGGACATCATGTCCCGCATGGTCAACTACCAGTTGGCCAAGCGGCGCGCCGGCACGCACAAGGTCAAGGGACGCAGCGAAGTCAACGGGTCCACGGCGAAGATCTACCGTCAGAAGGGCACCGGTCGTGCCCGTCATGGCGACAAGAAGGCGCCGCAGTTCCGTGGGGGCGGCCAGGTGTTCGGTCCGCATCCGCGCGATCACAGTCACAGTCTGCCGAAGAAGGTCCGTGCCTTGGCGCTGCGCTCCGCGCTGTCCGCCAAGCAGGCCGACGGCAAGCTCGTGATCCTGGACGACGCCAAGCTGGATACGCCCAAGACGAAGGCGCTGAAGGACAAGCTGGCCGGTCTCGGCTGGAACAGCGCGCTGTTTGTCGGCGGTTCGGAAGTGGACGGCAACATGGCCCTCGCGGTTCGGAACATTCCGGGCGTGGATCTGCTGCCGACCCAGGGAGCGAACGTCTACGACATTCTGCGCCGGGACTTTCTGGTCCTGACCAAGGCTGCCGTTGAAGGGTTGGAGGCCCGACTGAAATGAGTTGGAAATACCTCAACAAGAAGCCCGTTTCCAAGGAACGGATGTACGACGTCATCGTGTCGCCGGTGATCACCGAAAAGGCGACGCTGGGCGGTGAGAACAACCAGATTGCCTTCAAGGTCGCCAGCACCGCCACGAAGCCGGAAATCAAGGCTGCCGTGGAAGGTTTGTTCGACGTCAAGGTCCGGTCCGTGAACACGCTTGTGGTCAAGGGCAAGACGAAACGTCACCGCGGCCGTATCGGGCAGCGCAGCGATTGGAAAAAGGCCGTCGTCCGGTTGGAAGAGGGTCATTCGATCGACGTTACCACGGGCCTGTGACAGGTTCGGGACAGCGTTGAACGCGGATTGAGTTAAGGGAGCGAGAGCATCATGGCGCTCAAGCAATACAAGCCGAACACTCCGGGCCAACGCGGCCTGGTGTTGGTCAAGCGGACGGACCTCCACAACGGCGGTCCGGTCAAGAGCCTGACCGAAGGTCTGACAAACAAGGGCGGCCGCAACAACACGGGTCGTATCACGGCGCGTCGTCAGGGCGGTGGGCACAAGCGCCGTTACCGGCTTATCGACTTCAAGCGTCAGAAGTGGGATCAACCCGCGACTGTCGAGCGCCTGGAATACGATCCGAACCGGACCGCGTTTATCGCTCTGATCCGCTACGCGGATGACGAGCTGGCCTATATCCTGGCGCCCCAGCGTTTGAAGGCGGGCGACATGGTGGTGGCCGGTGCGCGCGTCGATGTGAAGCCGGGCAATGCGATGCCCCTGGGTGCGATGCCGGTCGGCACCATCGTCCACAATGTGGAGATGAAGCCGGGCAAGGGCGGCCAGATCGCTCGTTCCGCCGGGACGTATGCGCAGCTCGTCGGTCGTGATCAGGGTTACGCCCAGTTGAAGCTGATGTCCGGCGAACTCCGTGTCGTGCGTTCCGAATGCATGGCGACGGTCGGTGCGGTGAGCAACCCGGACCAGCAGAACATCAAGCTCGGCAAGGCCGGCCGTAATCGCTGGCTTGGCAAGCGCCCGTCGGTTCGCGGCGTTGTCATGAACCCGGTCGACCATCCGCACGGCGGTGGTGAAGGCCGGACCTCGGGCGGTCGCCATCCGGTGACGCCGTGGGGTAAGCCGACCAAAGGTAAGCGCACGCGGTCGAACAAGTCGACGGACAAATACATTATCCGTCGCCGACACGCGAAGAAGTAGGAGAAGGCAAGGTGGCACGCTCCGTTTGGAAAGGTCCTTTCGTGGACCATTACCTTCTGAAAAAAGCCGACGACACTGCGTCGTCGGGTCGGAAGGAAGTAATCAAGACCTGGTCTCGCCGGTCGACGATTCTGCCGCAATTCGTGGGCCTGACGTTCGGCGTCCACAATGGTCGGAAGTTCGTTCCGGTTCTGGTGACCGAACACATGATCGGCCACAAGCTGGGTGAGTTCGCCCCGTCGCGGACCTACTTCGGTCATGCGGCCGACAAGAAGGCGAAGAGGGGTTAACGGTCATGAGTAAGGCAACTACCGAGCGCCGTTTGGACGAAACGGAAGCGATGGCGCTGGCCAGCTCGATCCGGATCAGCCCGCAGAAGCTCAACCTGGTTGCGGCGTCGATCCGCGGCAAGAATGCCAGCGATGCGGTCGCCGAACTGGCGTTCTCGCGTCGCCGGATCGCCGGGGATGTGAAGAAGGTGTTGGAAGCGGCGATCGCGAATGCCGAAAACAACCACCAGCTCGACGTCGACCGGTTGTTCGTGAAGGAAGCCTTCGTTGGCAAAGCCTTCGTAATGAAGCGTTTCAAAGCACGGGCCCGCGGTCGCGGCGCTCGGATTGTGAAGCCGTTTTCGAATTTGACGATCGTCGTGCGCGAGCGCGAAGACGCGGAATAGGCAGCGGGTAAAGGAAGCTATCATGGGTCAGAAAGTTAACCCGATCGGTCTGCGCCTCGGCATCAACCGGACATGGGATTCCCGTTGGTTCGCCGGCAAGAACTATGCGGACCTGCTGCACGAAGATCTCAGCTTGCGGGATTACCTGCATGAGAAGCTGAAGCAGGCGGGTATCTCGCGGATCGTAATCGAACGTCCGGCCGGCCGGGCGCGGGTCACCATTCATTCGGCGCGTCCGGGTGTGGTGATCGGCAAGAAGGGCCAGGACATCGAAAAGCTTCGTTTGGAGCTGAACAAGATCACGGGCAAGGACGTCGCGCTGAACATCGTCGAAGTGCGCAAGCCTGAGATCGACGCGAAACTGGTTGCGGAAAACATCGCGCAGCAGCTGGAGCGCCGCGTTGCGTTCCGCCGCGCCATGAAGCGCGCCGTGCAGAGCGCGATGCGCCTCGGCGCGGAAGGCATCCGGATCAACTGCGGCGGTCGTTTGGGCGGCGCGGAAATCGCGCGGACTGAATGGTACCGCGAAGGCCGGGTTCCGCTGCACACGCTGCGCGCGGACATCGACTACGGGTTGGCTGAAGCCCACACGACCTACGGCGTCTGCGGCGTCAAGGTTTGGGTCTTCAAGGGCGAGATCATGGCCCACGACCCGATGGCGCAAGACAAGCGGATGGCTGACTCGGTTTCTCCCGCAGGCGGCCGGTCCTAAGAAACCGGACGGCCCGGTGGGTCGAAACGGTTAATTGAACGAATTGAGCATATTCGAGGGTTTTTGAGATGCTGAGCCCGAAACGTACGAAGTTCCGGAAGGCCCATAAGGGCCGTATCCATGGTAACGCCAAGGGCGGAACGGCCCTCAACTTCGGCTCCATCGGTCTTAAGGCCATGGAACCGGGGCGGATCACCTCGCGCCAGATTGAAGCGGCGCGTCGCGCGATCGTTCGCCGGATCCGCCGTCAGGGCAAGGTCTGGATCCGGATATTCCCGGATGTGCCCGTCAGCTCGAAGCCCGCGGAAGTCCGCATGGGTAAGGGTAAGGGTTCGCCGGAATATTGGGCGGCCCGGGTGAAGCCCGGCCGGGTGATGTTCGAGATGGATGGTGTCGAACACCTGACCGGCAAGGAAGCTTTCGAACTGGCGGCGGCTAAATTGCCGATCCGCTGCAAGATCATTACCCGCCTCGGCGCCGGCGCTTAACCGCGCAATCGGCAGCTAGAGCGGCGAGACGGAAAAGGCGAAGGATAGGGCCATGAAAGCCGAAGACCTGCGTCAGAAGACGGATGACGAATTGAACGGCCAGCTTCTTGATCTCAAGAAGGAGCAGTTCAACCTGCGTTTTCAGGCAGCCAGCGGTCAGCTGGAAAACACTGCGCGCTCGCGGGAAGTGCGGCGCGACATCGCTCGCATCAAAACGCTGATGGGTCAGCGTCAGACTGCGGCGAGTTGAATTTAAGCCGAGGCCCCAGGGCCGGAGCCGAACGGATAGAAACGAGTAAGGGCGGAGTTTAGAGCGATGCCAAAACGGATTATGCAGGGCACGGTGGTGTCTGACCACGGCGACAAAACGATTGTCGTTCAGGTTGAGCGCCGCTTTAAGCACCCGCTGCTGAACAAGATCGTGCGGAAGTCCAAGCGCTTCATGGCGCACGATGAGAATAACACCCACAAGACGGGTGACACGGTCCGCATCGTCGAATGTCGGCCCTATTCCAAGCGCAAGACTTGGGAAGTGCTGACGGACGAAGTGTCCGCGTAAGGTTTGGGATTTGCGCGGCATCCGCCGGGCGGATCGCGTGATTAGTTAGTTGTTTGGTCGGGCACTGACGCCCGGACATTTGGGATGAAAGGATCGGACATATGATCCAGATGCAAACTAACCTTGATGTCGCCGACAACTCGGGCGCCCGTCGGGTCCAGTGCATCAAGGTGCTCGGGGGCTCGAAGCGGCGGACCGCGTCGGTTGGCGATGTCATTGTCGTTTCCGTGAAGGAAGCAATTCCGCGCGGCCGCGTGAAGAAGGGTGACGTGCTGAAAGCCGTCATCGTTCGCACCGCGCAGCCGGTTCGCCGTCAGGATGGATCGACGATCCGTTTCGACTCGAACGCAGCGGTCCTCGTCAACAAGCAGAACGAGCCGATCGGCACCCGTATCTTCGGACCGGTCGTTCGTGAATTGCGTGCGAAGCGTTTCATGAAGATCGTCTCGCTCGCGCCGGAGGTGCTGTAATGGCTGCGAAGATCAAAAAGGGTGACAAGGTCGTCGTATTGACCGGCCGCGACAAGGGCAAGGAAGGCGAAGTCATCGAAGTTCGTCCGTCCGAAGGCCGTGTTGTCGTGCGCGGCGTCAATGTCGTTAAGCGTCACCAGCGTCCGAGCATGACCGACCAGGGCGGTATCGTCGAAAAGGAAGCGCCGTTGGCGGTTTCCAACGTCGCGCACCTGGATCCGAAGGACAACAAACCGACCCGTGTCGGTTTCAAGGTTCTCGACGACGGCCGCAAGGTCCGCTTTGCGAAGCGGTCCGGCGAAGTCATCGACGCGTAAGGCGGAAGGATCGAGAAAGATGTCGGTAAAAGAATACACTCCGCGCCTCGAGCAGTTCTACAAGGACGTCGTTCGCGGCAAGATGCAGGAGCAGTTCGGCTACAAATCCTCGATGCAGGTGCCGAAGCTGGACAAGATCGTCATCAACATGGGCGTTGGGGAAGCGGTTTCCGACCGTAAGAACCTGAACGGCGCGGTTGATGATCTGACGCTGATCACCGGTCAACGGCCGGTTACGACGAAGGCCAAGAAATCCATCGCCGGCTTCAAGCTGCGTGAAGGCATGGCTGTTGGCGCCAAGGTTACGCTGCGGCGCGAGCGCATGTATGAATTTCTTGACCGGTTGATCAACGTGGCCCTGCCGCGTGTCCGTGACTTCCGCGGGATCAGCAGCAAGAGCTTCGATGGCCGCGGCAACTATGCCATGGGCTTGAAGGAACAGATCGTGTTCACGGAAATCGACTACGACAAGGTCGACTCTATCCGGGGCATGGACATCGTGATTTGCACCACGGCGAATTCGGACGACGAAGCACGTGCGCTTCTGACCGAATTCAACATGCCGTTTCAGAAATAGACGGGAGTGACGTCAAATGGCCAAAAAGAGCGCCATTGAGCGGAACAAGAAGCGGGAACGCCTGACCAAGTCCGCGGCCAATCGCCGGACAAAGTTGAAAGCGATCCTGCATGACCGCGAACTGCCGCCGGAAGACCGGTTCAAGGCAGCGATGGATCTGAACAAGATCGCGAAGAACGCTTCTCCTGTCCGTCTGCACAATCGGTGCGAACTGAGCGGGCGTCCGAAGGCGTTCTATCGCAAATTCCGCATCTCGCGTATCGCGCTGCGTGAACTGGCCTCTCAAGGTCAGATCCCGGGCGTGGTGAAGTCGAGCTGGTAACGGAGGACAAATAAGATGGCGATGAGTGATCCTCTCGGCGATATGCTGACCCGCATCCGGAACGGTCAGGCGGCCCGTAAAGCTGCTGTGCCGGTTCCCTCGAGCAAACTGCGCGCTCGTGTGCTGGATGTGTTGCAGCGCGAAGGGTATATCCGTGGCTACAGCGAGTCCGAGCTCAAGAAGGGTATTTCCGAGCTGAACGTCGAGCTGAAATATTTCGACGGTGAGCCGGTTATCCGGGAAATTTCGCGCGTGTCCAAGCCGGGCCGGCGCGTCTATTCCGGGATCAAGGATCTGGGCCGTGTCTACAATGGTCTGGGCATTTCGATCCTGAGTACGCCCAAGGGCGTGATGTCGGACGCGGAAGCGCGCGAGAACAACGTGGGTGGCGAGGTCCTCTGCCGGGTCTACTAAGACCAGGCCGAGGCACGTTACTTGAACGCTATACGAAGATAAGGGTTTTGAACCATGTCACGCGTTGGCAAATATCCGGTTGAGGTTCCGAACGGCGTCGATATTTCGATCGTCGAGGGATCGGTGACCGCGAAAGGCAAGAACGGTGAGCAGAAGGTCGCGATTACCGACTATGTCACCGTATCCCTGGCCGATAACAAGGTTTCCGTCGAACCGGTAAACCAGAGCAAGAAGGCACGCCAGCACTGGGGCATGGTTCGCGCCATGATCAGCAATGCGGTTTTGGGCGCGTCGGAAGGCTTCGTGAAGAAGTTGGAAGTGAACGGCGTCGGTTACCGCGCGCAGGTCCAGGGTTCCACCCTGAAGCTGCAGCTCGGCTTCAGCCACGACGTGAACTACCCCATTCCTTCGGACGTGAAAGTCGCGATCGAAGGCGACCGCGGCAACGTGATTGCCGTATCCGGCGTCGACAAGCAGCGCGTCGGCCAGGTCGCCAGTGAGATCCGCGGGTATCGTCCGCCGGAGCCGTACAAGGGCAAGGGCGTCAAATACAGCGACGAGACCATCCTGCGTAAGGAAGGTAAGAAGAAATAGGCCGCACGGAGATGTCTCCGATACGGTAAATCGCGCCGCATCCGGGCTGCGGATAGTCCAAAAGACAAACCGCGGTGGGCGCACAGCGAGGACAGGAAAAATGCTGAGTACCAACAAACTCTTCCAGCGGCGCAGAGCCCGCACGCGGTATCAAGTTCGGAAACTTGGCGGTGGCAAGCCGCGTCTTTCCGTGCACCGCACGAACAAGCAGATTTACGCCCAGGTCATCGACGATGTCGCCGGTGTCACGGTCGCTGCCGCGTCGACGATGGAAAAAGACTTCCGCGCCGACGGCAAGTCCGGCGGTAATTCCGATGCTGCGGCGGTTGTCGGCAAGCTGATCGCCGAGCGCGCCAAGGCGGCGGGCGTCGAACAGGTCGTTTTCGACCGCGGCGGTTTTCGTTTTCATGGCCGGGTGAAGGCGTTGGCCGATGCCGCGCGTGAAGCCGGTTTGAAGTTCTAAGGGGATCCGAGCGATGGCACGTGGACCGAGAGAAGAACGCAACAAGGATTCCGAATCCGATCTGGTTGAAAAGCTGGTGGCGATCAACCGTGTTGCGAAAGTTGTTAAAGGTGGTCGTCGTTTCGGCTTTGCTGCCCTGGTCGTCGTCGGCGACGGCCGCGGCCGGGTCGGTTTCGGCCACGGCAAGGCGCGCGAAGTGCCCGAAGCGATCCGCAAGGCGACGGACCAGGCCAAGAAGACCATGGTTCGTGTTCCCCTGCGGGAAGGCCGGACGCTGCACCACGACGTTCATGGCCGCTTCGGTGCCGGCCGTGTCGTGATGCGGGCTGCGCCTTCCGGGACCGGCATCATCGCGGGCGGTCCGACCCGTGCGGTGTTCGAAGCCCTGGGCGTGCAGGACGTCGTCGCGAAATCGACCGGTTCGTCGAACCCCTACAACATGGTGAAAGCCGCTTTTGAAGGTCTCAAGAGCAGCAGTTCCCCGCGCATGGTTGCGGCCCGCCGCGGCAAAAAGGTCAACGACATCGTTGGTCGCCGTGACGGTCAAGCTGCCACCGAAGAGAGCGCGGCGTAAAGTCAGGCCGGGAGAGAGTCTATGGCGGAAGCGAAGAAGGTCCGGGTGACCCAGACGGGAAGCCCGATCCGGCGTGAAAAGAGCCAGCGCGCGACGCTGGTTGGGCTTGGTCTGAACAAGATCGGCCGCACGCGTGAACTCGAAGATACCCCGTCCATCCGTGGCATGATCCGTAAGGTCCGCCACATGGTCCGGGTCGAAGAACTCGGTTGATCGACGGCTGGCCCCGTATTGAACGGGGGCCGGCCGGTAGACCCGCAGGTCAGAAGGAAGTCAGGCAATGAAACTCAACGAACTGTCCGACAATCCGGGCGCGGCCAAAGAACGCATGCGCGTGGGCCGTGGCATCGGTTCCGGCAAGGGCAAGACCGCTGGCCGTGGCGTCAAGGGTCAGAAGTCCCGTTCGGGCGTGTCCATCAAAGGTTTCGAAGGCGGTCAGATGCCGCTGTATCGCCGCCTGCCGAAGCGTGGTTTCACCAATGCGCCGTTCCGCAAGGAATTCGCGACGGTGAATCTGGGCCGGCTGCAGGAAGCGGTCGATGCCAAGAAGATCGACGCCGGCAAGCCGATCGACGCTGACGCGTTGCTCGCGGCGGGCATCATCAGCAAGGTTTTGGACGGGGTGAAGATCCTGGCCAAGGGCGAACTGTCCGCCAAGCTGACGATCCAGGCCGCCAAAGCCAGTCAGGCCGCAATCGCCGCGGTCGAAAAGGCGGGCGGCACGGTCGAGCTTCCGGTTGAAGCGGAAAAGGCCCCCTCGCGGAAGCGTCGCCACTTGGCGATGAAGAACCGGGGCGCCGAATAAGTGTGATGCATCGGGAAGGGCGCGGCCAAAAGGCCGTGTCTTTTCCGTTGCAATCGTTGCATCGCCACCCAACGTCCTTTAACAGGCAATGAGCCGGGAAAAGGACACGCGCCGAAGGGTCCAGGTCAGTAACGGGCCGGTTTACTGGATCCAAGCGCGGGTTGGAACGATCAGGTAACGGGAACAGGTATCGTATGGCATCCGCCGCTGAGCAACTCGCCGCGAATTTCAATTTTGGAACTCTCGCAAAGGCGACCGAACTGAAGAAGCGCATCTGGTTCACCCTGGGTGCGCTTATCGTGTATCGGCTGGGCACGTATCTGCCCCTGCCCGGGATCGACGCGTCGGTCCTGTCGGAACTCTTCGAACAGCAGGCCGGCGGTATCCTCGGCATGTTCGACACTTTCGCCGGCGGCGCCGTCAGCCGGATGTCGATCTTCGCCCTGAACATCATGCCGTATATTTCCGCGTCGATCATCATGCAGCTCATGACCGCGATTTCGCCGTCGTTGGAGCAGCTGAAGAAAGAAGGCGAAAGCGGCCGCAAGAAGATCAACCAATACACCCGGTATCTGACGGTCCTGTTGGCCGCCGTACAGGCCTATGGCATCGCTGTGGGCCTTGAAGGGGCCAGCGGCTCGCAGGGGCCCGCGGTTCAGGATCCCGGCCTGTTCTTCCGCGCCTCCACGGTGATCACCCTGGTCGGCGGCACGATGTTCCTGATGTGGCTGGGTGAGCAGATCACGCAGCGCGGCGTCGGCAACGGCATTTCGCTGATCATCTTCTCCGGCATCGTCGCCGGTTTGCCGGGCGCCCTTGCGGGAACGCTTGAATTGGGCCGGACCGGCGCTCTGTCGACCGCCTTCATTCTGTTGCTGCTGGTCATGTCGGCCGCCGTGATCGCTTTCATCGTCTTCGTGGAGCGCGCGCAGCGCCGGATCATCGTGCAATATCCAAAACGGCAGGTCGGCAATAAGATGTTCGGCGGCGAAAGCTCGCATCTGCCGATGAAGATCAACACGCCGGGCGTGATTCCGCCTATTTTCGCGAGTTCCTTGCTGCTGATGCCGTTGACCATCGCGAATTTCAGCGGCGGCTCGGGTCCGGCCTGGTTGCAGGACATCACGGCCATGCTCGGTCGCGGGCAGCCCTTGTATCTGGGCATCTATGTCGCGCTGATCGTATTTTTCGCGTTCTTCTACACCGCCGTGGTCTTCAACCCGGAAGAAACCGCCGATAACCTTAAGAAATACGGTGGTTTCGTGCCCGGTATCCGTCCCGGCAAGAATACGGCCGAATATCTCGATTATGTTCTGACGCGCCTCACCGCGATCGGTGCTTTGTACCTGGCGGCGGTTTGCATGTTGCCGGAACTCCTGATCTCGCAGTACGCCGTCCCGTTCTATTTCGGGGGCACCAGCCTGCTGATCTGCGTCACGGTGACCATGGATACGGTTGCTCAAATACAAAGCCATCTCCTGGCCCACCAGTATGAAGGCCTGGTGAAAAAATCGAAGTTGAGGGGAAGACGTCGATGATCATTCTCATGTTCGGTCCGCCGGGGGCGGGTAAGGGCACCCAGGCGAAATTGATCGAAGATACCCGCGGATTCGTTCAGCTTTCGACCGGCGACATGCTGCGCGCCGCCGTCGCCGAGGGGACGGCGCTGGGCAAGCAGGCCAAGGCGATCATGGATGCCGGCAAGCTGGTTGATGACGAAACCATGATCGGGATCATCGACGAGCGCATGGAAGAGCCGGATTGCGCCAAAGGTGTGATCCTGGACGGTTTCCCGCGCACGGTGGCACAGGCCGAAGGTCTGGACGCCTTGCTGGCGCGGAAGGGCAAGAAGATCGATCACGTCATCGAACTGACCGTCGACGATCAGGTATTGTACAACCGCATCGAAACGCGTGTTGCGCAGACGCCCGAGAGCGAGCGCCGCGCGGACGACAATGCGGAAACGCTCAAGAAGCGCTTGGGCGTGTACCACGAACAAACAGCCCCGTTGCTTCCCTACTACGAAGCGAAGGGCGTTTTGCGGAAAGTTGACGGCATGCAGGACATCGACACGGTGACTGCGGCCATCAACAAGATATTGGGTTAGGCGGATCGGGTCGACTAGGGCGGAAAATATCTTCTAACCGGAACTGCCGGGGCGTTGACAGAGGAACGGGTTTCCGTATACTCCGCGCGCTTCGGCATAGCCGTATGTCATGGAAGTGACATTTCGGTTGCCGATTGAAGATTTCCCGTAAGGGACTATTCCCAGTTCGGCATGATCGCAGCGGCCCGCGTTGGAAACGAGGACGCCGCTGTGCCTTTTCGGCATATGTCGGTGGAATTTTGGTAGAGGACTGAGACGATGGCACGTATCGCGGGTGTTAACCTCCCGACAAACAAGCGGGTTGTGATCGCGCTGACCTATATTCATGGGATCGGCCGGCACAAATCGACGGAAATCTTGAAGACCTGCGGTATCGATGAATCGGCCCGCGTCAACACGCTGAGCGAAGACGAAGTGGCGCGCATCCGCGAATTGATCGACCGCGATCATCTGGTGGAAGGCGACCTGCGCCGTGAAGTTGCGATGAACATCAAGCGCCTGATGGACCTTGGTTGCTATCGCGGCCTTCGTCACCGTAAGGGCCTGCCGGTTCGGGGTCAGCGGACCCACACCAACGCGCGGACCCGTAAGGGCCCGGCCAAGGCAATTGCCGGTAAGAAGAAGTAATCGTCTCTATTCTTGGAAAATGTTCGGGGGCGGCCCTAAGCCCGCCCCACGTATGATAGGTGGAACTGACTATGGCACGCGCTCCCGTTCGTAAGCGTCGCGAGAAGAAGAATATCACCTCTGGGATTGCCCATGTGAACGCGTCGTTCAACAACACGATGATCACCATTACCGACGTGCAGGGTAATGCCATCTCCTGGTCCAGCGCCGGTATGCAGGGTTTCAAGGGCAGCCGTAAGTCGACGCCCTATGCCGCGCAGATCGCTGCTGAAGACGCCGGCAAGAAGGCGGCCGACCATGGCATGAAGACCCTGGAAGTGAACGTGAAGGGCCCGGGTTCGGGTCGCGAATCCGCGCTGCGGGCGTTGCAGTCCGTCGGTTTCACGATCACCGCGATCAAAGACGTCACGCCGATCCCGCACAACGGCTGCCGTCCGCGCAAGCGCCGTCGCGTCTAATCATTTGATGGCTCGCCGGTATTCGGCGGGCTGGTCGATCGCCTGTCGGCGGTCAGTCGGCATGCAGGGGCTTTCACTGCGGTCCGGTTCGGCCCCAACGGGTAGATTTGATAGCAAGACTTAAGAAGGGACGCCGGCTTTCCGGCCGGTGACATAAGAATGAGCGATACCTCCCTCGCGAGTGTTCAGCGAAACTGGCAATCCTTGATTAAGCCGAAGAAGCTGGAAGTTACGCCTGGCGTCGACCCGAACCGTATCGCCACCGTCGTGGCTGACCCGCTGGAACGCGGCTTCGGCATGACGCTCGGCAATGCGCTTCGCCGTATTCTGCTGTCCTCCCTGCAGGGCGCCGCCGTGACGTCCCTGCAGATCGAAGGCGTTCTGCACGAATTCTCGTCGATCCCGGGTGTCCGTGAAGACGTTACCGACATCGTTTTGAACGTGAAGGCCTTGGCGCTGCGTATGCATGGCGACGGGCCCAAACGCATGCGTTTGTCCGTTCAGGGTCCGGCTGAAGTGACCGCCGGCATGATCGAAACCGGCCATGACATCGAAGTCATGAACCCGGATCTGGTGATCTGCACGCTCGACAAGGGCGCCTCGCTCAATGTCGAGTTCACGGTCGCCAACGGCAAGGGCTATGTCCCGGCGTCGCAGAACCGCCCGGAAGACGCCCCGATCGGGCTGATCCCGGTCGACTCGATCTTCAGCCCGGTCCGCAAAGTGTCCTACAAGGTGGAAAACACCCGCGTCGGCCAGGTCACGGACTATGACAAGTTGAGCATGGCGATCGAAACCAACGGTGCGGTGACCCCGGAAGATGCGACCGCGCTTGCCGCGCGCATCATGCAGGACCAGCTGCAGATCTTCATCAACTTCGAAGAGCCGCAGCAGCGCGTCGAAGAAGAGAAGGCCTCCGAGCTGCCGTTCAACCGGAATCTGCTCCGCAAGGTGGACGAGTTGGAACTCAGCGTTCGCTCCGCGAACTGCCTGAAGAACGACAATATCGTCTATATCGGCGATCTGGTTCAGAAGACGGAATCGGAAATGCTCCGGACCCCGAACTTCGGGCGCAAGTCGCTGAACGAAATCAAGGAAGTCCTGACCCAGATGGGCTTGGCGCTCGGCATGGAAATTCCTGCCTGGCCGCCGGAAAACATCGAGGATTTGGCGAAGCGGCTCGAAGAGCCGTTCTAAGGCGGGAGGGCCGGAAAACGGCCCGACCCGAAAATCTCCACCGTCGGCTGTAGCCACGAAAAGCAATAACAGGCGACCGACGGTTATTGAGCAAAGAAGACTAGGAGAAGAGTAATGCGTCACGGTATGCACGGCCGGAAGCTTAACCGCACGGCCTCCCATCGGAAGGCAATGTTCGCCAACATGGCGAATGCGCTTATCAAACACGAACAGATCAAGACGACCCTGCCGAAGGCGAAAGAACTGCGCCGCGTCGCGGACCGTTTGATCACGCTTGGCAAGAAGGGCGGCCTGCACCGCCGCCGTCAGGCTTTCGCCCAGCTGCGCGACGACGCGATGGTCGCGAAGCTGTTCGACGCGCTGGCCGACCGTTATCAGGACCGCCCGGGTGGTTACACCCGCGTTCTGAAGGCCGGCTTCCGCTACGGCGACAGCGCCCCGATGGCCATCATCGAGCTGGTTGACCGCGACGAAGAAGCCAAGGGCCAGGATTCGGGCCCGGTCCAGGTCGTCGAAATGGACGAAGGCGAGGAATAAGACCCGCCGAAACGACATGTCACCCTGGCAGTGAGTGACAGAAAAACGCCCCGCACGGTCATGCCTGCGGGGCGTTTTCATTTTCGGCCATGGTTGCTATTTCCAATTGGGGCGCGGGTCTTTCATCCCAGGCCACGATCCCCATCTTTCAACCCCCATCTTTCAACAGGGACACCCCGCCGTTAGGATGCGCGCATGATGACCTCTCATAAGAACCCGGCCTTGATGCCGACCGTTTTCGCTGCGCTGTTGGCCTTCGCCGTGGCACTCAGTCTGACCAACGCGGCTGTCGCGAAACAGATCCCCGAAAACGAGCAGGAGATCACGCTGTCCTTCGCGCCGCTCGTGCGCGCGACATCGCCGGCCGTGGTCAATATCTACACCAGCAAGGTCATCCGGCAGCAGGGGAACAGGCTTTTCGACGACCCTTTCTTCCGGCGGTTCTTCGGGGAGAGTTTCCCCTTTTCGATCGGCCCCAGCCGGGAACGGGTCGAAAACTCCCTGGGGTCCGGCGTTATCCTGCGCGCGGATGGGATCATTGTAACCAATCACCACGTCATCCGCGGTGCGGATGAGATCAAGGTGGTGTTGACCGACAAGCGCGAATTCGCCGCCGATATCCTGTTGAGCGACGAGCGGACGGATATCGCCGTCCTGAAGCTCCAGGAACCGAAAGGCAAATTGCCGGTGGTGGAATTCGGGGATTCGGACGATCTGGAAGTTGGTGATCTCGTGCTGGCGATCGGAAATCCGTTCGGGGTCGGGCAGACGGTCACCAGCGGGATCGTCTCCGGTCTGGCGCGGACATCCGTGGGGATCACCGATTTCCGGTCTTTCATTCAAACCGATGCCGCCATCAATCCCGGGAATTCCGGCGGTGCGCTGGTCGATGTCAAAGGCCGCCTAGTGGGCATCAACACGGCGATTTTCTCAAAGTCCGGCGGGTCGCAGGGAATCGGGTTCGCGGTGCCGGCGAATATGGTGCGCCGCGTCGTCGCCAGCGCCGTCGCGGGTGAGCCCTTGATCAGGCCTTGGCTCGGTTTCTCGGGTCGGGATGTCGATGCGGAGATTTCCGAGGCCCTTGGGCTTGAAACGCCGGGCGGCGTGATCGTGGAGAATGTCCACCCGACGGGGCCGGCCGCGGAAGCCGGTTTGGAGCGAAGCGACATCATCGTCGAGGTGGAGGGCCGGCCGGTCGATGACGGGCAGGGCCTGCGTTTCTTCTTCGCCACCCGCGAATTGGGCGGCACGGTCGCGATCACGGTCCTGCGCGACGGCAAGCCCGTAAAGATGAATTTTTCCCTCATGGCGCCGCCCGAAGTGCCGCCGCGGGACCGGACCGATATCGTCGGGAATTTCCCGATTTCCGGCATACGCGTGGTGAACCTGTCGCCCCGGGTCGCCGATGAGCTGGGCATCCCGACCGATCTGACCGGCGTCATCGTGGAGGGTGTGCAGCGCGGCTCGGTCGCGCATCGTGTCGGCATCAAGCCGCTCGACATCATCACCGAGGTCAATGGCGAGGAGATCTCGCTCGTCTCCCAATTGGTGAAGATCGTCGAGGACGGTCCGCCCGAATGGTTGGTCGTGCTGAACCGCCAGGGCGAGCGGCTGGTCTTGGAGGTGCGCTGACGTGGCCCGCAAGCCGGCATCTTCCGGTGAAGGGCCCGGCTTGTTCGGCGACCTGGCGCCCCGGCCCCTGGCCGACCGCCTGCGGCCGAAAACCCTGGATGACGTTGTCGGGCAGGATCATCTGCTGGGACCGGCGGGACCACTTCGCCGGATGGTGGATCAGGGCCGCCTGACGTCGATCATCCTGTGGGGAGGGCCGGGTTGCGGCAAGACGACGATCGCCCGCCTGCTGGCCGATGTGACCGATCTGGCATTCGAACCGCTGTCGGCCGTCTTCTCCGGCGTCGCCGACCTTCGGCAAGTATTCGAACGCGCGCGGGAGCGGCGGATCGGCGGGCAGGGGACGCTTCTGTTCGTCGATGAAATTCACCGGTTCAACAGGGCCCAGCAGGACGGCTTCCTGCCCTATGTCGAGGACGGCACGGTCGTGCTGGTCGGCGCGACGACGGAGAATCCCAGTTTCGAACTGAATGCGGCGCTTCTGTCCCGCTGTCAGGTCTTCGTCCTGAACCGGCTGGATGCGACGGCGCTGGCCGACCTTTTGACGCGGGCGGAGGCGGAGGAAGGGCGCAGCCTGCCGCTGGACGCCGACGCCAGGGCCGCGGTGATCGCCATGGCGGATGGGGACGGGCGGTATCTGCTGAACATGGCCGAAGCGCTGTTCAATACCGGTCTGTCGAAGAAGATGACGCCGGAGGAACTGCTGACCATCGTCCAGCGGCGCATGCCGGTCTACGACAAGTCGCAGGAAAGCCACTACAACCTGATCAGCGCGCTTCATAAATCCTTGCGCGGCTCGGATTGCGACGCGGCGCTCTATTGGTTCGGGCGCATGCTGGTCGGGGGCGAAGACCCCTTGTACATCGCCCGCCGCCTCGTCCGCTTCGCCTATGAGGATATCGGCCTCGCGGATCCGCACGCCGCCGTCCAGGCGCTCGCCGGGTGGGATACATATGAACGGTTGGGATCGCCGGAGGGCGAACTGGCTCTGGTCCAGGTCGTGATCTATCTGGCCACCGCGCCCAAGTCGAACGCGGCCTACAAGGCGTTCAGCGCGGCCAAGCGGGTGGCGAAGGAAACCGGTTCGCTGGCGCCGCCCAAACATATCCTGAACGCGCCGACCAAGCTGATGAAGGATATCGGCTATGGCGAAGGATATGCCTACGACCATGACCAACCGGAAGGGTTTTCCGGCCAGGACTATTTTCCCGACCAGATGGCCCGTCAAAAGCTGTACAGCCCGGTGGAGCGCGGATTCGAACGCGAGATCCGGAAACGGCTCGAGTATTGGAGCAAGCTGCGTCGGGACCGGACTCCGGACGGCGATTGACGCCTGCAAGCGACCGCCGTGCACCGCACCGGACGATTTTTAACATTCATCCGCATCGCAATAAATTCGTAACACCCCGGTAACGGATGGGTCACCTCCACCGTGTATCCGAGACCCTGTTGATGCGCTGCGCCGAAGGGCTGCGGCGGGTCGCCCCCTAAGCGCAGCAAGCGGCCGCAAGAACCGGCCCTCGCGCAGGCGGTTGGTTTCTCAGGTATCGGGGTCGGTATGACGAACATCGTCGAGGTTAAGTCCGTTAATAAGCGTTTCGGACGCGGTCCGGTCGTATTGAACGACATCAATCTGACGATCGCCGAGGGTGAGATGGTCGCCCTGATCGGCGCGTCCGGTTCGGGGAAATCCACTCTTTTGAGGACGATTTGCGGCCTCGAAATCGCGGACAGAGGCGTCGGCCGTATTTCTCTTTTCGGGCAGACCACCCAATCGGGGGGCAAACGCCTGCCGGCGCAGCGCGCCTTGCGGTCCCATGTCGGCGTGATCTTCCAGCAGTTCAATCTGGTGACCCGCCTCTCTCTGTTGACGAATGTCCTGGTCGGCCGTTTGGGGCGCATCCCGAAATGGCGCGGCCTGCTGGGCCTGTTCCCGGAAAGCGACCGCATCAAGGCCCTCAAGGCCCTGGAGCGCGTCGGCATGGC
>Ga0209475_10002300_pt1 | contig 19725 bp, 10 predicted proteins | sample tdDd471_FD_187128 | JGI IMG/M metagenome (GOLD analysis project Ga0209475, IMG submission 187128) | Marine sediment microbial communities from the Atlantic coast under amendment with organic carbon and nitrate - tdDd47.1 (SPAdes)... | ecosystem: Environmental > Aquatic > Marine > Coastal >... | reverse complement strand
TCAGGATCTTTCAACGAATCTTTGCGTTGTTCAAATTCCTGTTTTTCTTTTTCTTTTCGCTTATCAAGAACTTCAGGGTTGAGCAAGTTACCGTTTTTGTATTTTAATACATAATTCGTTTTTCCATCAGCATAATAGAAAGTCCATTTACCATCTTCCTTATCATCTTTATAGCTGGCATCTATTTCTAGTTGACCATTTTTGTAATAATAAAGGTATTTACCTTCTAACTTTCCTTTATTAAAAGATGTTTTTAAAAGAGGCGACTTACCCTCGAAGAACTTAAGCCACTCCCCATTTTTTAAGCCATTTTCCCAATTAACAATTTCAGCTGTTTCTCCGTTTTTATAATAAACCGTAGCAGTACCATGTTGTTTCCCATTAACAAACTCTACGGTGGACAATACAATATCCTTATTTGTATAATAGGTCCATGTGCCAATTTTATTTTTGCCTTCATATTGCCCCGAAGAAGCCAGTTGTCCATCTTCATTATACAACTTAGCCTGACCAGTTTTACCTGTTTCGTCAAATATTATCTGCAGACTCATTTGCCCATCAGAGTAATAACGCGTGTATTTACCTACAGGTTTGCCATTCTTAAAAGTAGCCTTATAAAGTGGAGTTCCATCGGTATAGCGCTTTTCCCACGGTCCTTGTTTTATACCTTGGTCATCTGTTTTATTGTAATGATCAGGAATAGGAGCAATAGTCTTTTTCTTTGTAGGTACTTTATTGCCAAATACATCCATTTGTGCAGATATATTAATGCTTAATAGCATTAGTAATAAGGGAAGAAGGGAAAACTTCAGCTTCATAATTTAAATGTTTTAAACAGATTTGTTATTCAACAATTGGTCTATCTGTTTGTGATACTTGATTATTAATTACAGGTTTCAAAAATACATAAAAAAAGTCCCCTTAAAAGGAGACTTTCTTTAAACATATATGTGAGTAGTAATTATTTCACTTCTTCGAAACTAACAAGCCATGAATATCAGATGTTTACATCTTTATGGTGCGAATATGGTACAAATCATTGATTTCTATTCGAATTCACAATCGTGCAAAACTTTACAAAAGTTATTTGAAAGAAACTCACTCACATCCGAAAGTCCTAAGTTTTAAAAGTCAGAAGAATCCAATATTTTTGTTTCGAAAAAAAATCACTTATTATAAGTGACTGACTATTACTGTCCTATAAAAATATATGTAGTCCCTGAGGGAACGATGTTTCCAATCATATATTATTGACATACAGGCATTAAGGCTTTGGCTGTCCTGGTATTCACCTAATGTCCCGCAACTATTTTAATTGCAATAAGTATCACTTGATACAGTGCGAGTTGTGCATGAATACTATTCGTAAAAACTGTTCATTCTATTTTTTGCTATTTTTTCCCTTTTGAGGATAGTCAAAGGATGTTAATAATTTGCTCATAAACAGCCTTAATATCGATATTTCCCATACTCATTTGCTTAAAAATGGCCTTATCAGGTAAGTCGTTTTCAATGGCATCTACAATACCATCTGGCAACTCGTTTTTTTGGTCAGGAGGGAGTAATACCGCAAGTCGAAAAATATCGGTTTTGTGTTTCCTAATGTTACGTTCATCAATTTTCTCGCCTTTAGTCTTCCGTTCAGTCAGATCCAAATACGCTTTTGCTTTTAAAAAAATGAGCGTTTCAGGTGCTGCGATATGAGCTCCTTCTTCAATGGTACTGTGCTTAATGGTAAACTTGTAATACTCCTCATCCATAAGAATAGCTGAAAGACTTGATCAATCATCCTCCACCGGAATTGGTGTTAAGTGAGGTTCTCCGTCCAAATCCAATAAATCAGGAATTTTTGAGAATAACTCGATCTGTTGAGGAAATACTTTATTCTTTGGATTTATAAAACGATAGTATTTTCGTTCCTCTTACTCTTTTCCTTTTTGTTGGTATTCTCCATCACGGATAAACTCCAAAATTTCTTTACAAAATCAGGAGTCAATGCCTCAACAATTAAGATGATATCAATATCCTTAGTAGCCCGTTGTTCAAAACCAGCTTCATCAATAATTACGTCACAGGCCGACCCTCCAATAATTATATAATTATCGGGATAGGCCGTGAAGTATTCTTAAAAGTGGTTAGTCCTCTTACTATATAAATTTCGTTTTTATCTGTTCCAGAGCCATTTCAATACGCTCATCAGTTTCATTTTTTAAACTTAGATACAATGAAAGTGGGTCGACTACAGAATAATCGTCTTGCACCAAGTTAGCCAATTGTTTAGGATTGTATTTCCATACTTCCAGACAATACCGGCCTTCATTCACATTCGTCTCAATTATTAAATTGTTTTTTTTGAGAGAATAGAAGTTATTTTTATCCAAGGCCAGAAACTCCTGACGACTTTGATTTAATTTACATTATTTTGCTTATTGCATGGTAATTAATGAGTTGGTAATTTAATGAGGTAGAGTAATACCTAAAAATTACTAACATGAAAATCAAAGACTTTTTTGAAAGCCATGCTTTTTTATACATGCTTCAGCAAAGATGTGAACGGCCATGGTTTGATGCAAAAGAGTTCGGCATAAACGCGCCAAAATCAATCAAAGACATTTTCTTTCCCATCGCACAAGTCCGACAGCAAAAAGCTTGTTATTATTGCGTGCCGCAAAATTCAAGCCCTTTGCTCTGTCCGCTCAAAATCTATTTGAATTGATTTTTTTTCATCGTACGAGGCTTTTTATTCCGCTTCCTTTTGCCAAACCATGGCCTTTTAAAAAGGGTGGCTTACGCATGTAAAAAAGCCTCAGTATATGCAAAAGAAGGAAGGAAATAGAATTGTTCGATTATGGAAGTGTCTAAAAGAGATATTAATGCTTGTCTCTTAAGCGAAGCTATTAGCAAGTTTATGTTTTGGTACGACCAAAACCCTGAATAAGTATCCCGTTGGTCTAAAAAAAAGCTAAGTTAGAAATGGCAATTAAACGAGGAAGGCTTCCATTAATACCTGTTCTATTTCAAAATGTGCCTAAAATATTTTAGAATATTCTAGTTTAAACCAAGGCGCTCAAACTCTTTATATCCTTAGTTATGAAGAGTTTTAGTAATGAAGTGTAAGATGAAATAAATGGAATTATAAGGTGTAGTATGATGTAGTTGGTATAGATAATTGATTTAAATATTATCAATTACAAATGATATTCTTCTTCAGCTATTAATGGACCTATATGTGCCATTAAACTGTTTCAAGAAGGGCGTAATTACGAATTAATTTACTCCTTTTGCTCTGTACTCACGTAGACTTATTCCTTTTGAATTAGCAGTATCAGAGAAGACTACAGGATAATAGCAGTAAATGTTCATTATTCGCTGACGTCATCAAAAAAAAGCAATACACATATTATTTTTTTTATATACATCAATTATTTCAAGTGAAAAGTACACAACCAAACAAACAGGACACATTAGAACAATGACTTGATGTTGCGATAAGTTTAAACATTCTCTGAATGATTCTTAACATCAGTTTTACTAAGAAGCCTTTTCTTGGAAGCAGTTTCTATACATCATTTTTAATTTAGTGTGATGGAGATTGATCACTAATTAAATGTTCGAAGTAAATCTGATATTGATAGAAATGACGAGATAATTTAACGAGAGATAAACCTTATTTTTAATATTTAAAAGGATTAGTTTATGAATTATTTATTCAGAACTTTTATAATTGTAATGCTTATTACTGTTAATGTTTTTGCAACATTGGCATCCGAAGTTATTTTTCCTGTGCCTCAGCAAGTAAGTAAGTATGATGGTGTATTCCATGCAAAAGATGGACGTGCAATAATAGATGCAGCTGTCAAACTATCGTTGGATGATGAAGTATCCGATATTCTGTTCTTATTACAGGAAAAAGAAATAGCCAACTTATCACTAGCTGCAGCAACAGCACCTAATGAGATTGCCGTTTTATCCGTGAGAATTGATCCCGACGTAGTTCAAAAATCACAAGGCTATCGTATTGATATTTCCGCAGAGAGTATTGAATTAATAGCCAATAATGAGCCCGGGGCCTATTATGGACTGCTTACTCTGAAGCAAGTAGTGGAAAACACAAAGGGCGAATTGTCTTGCCTTAGTATTGAAGATTGGCCCGATTTTGACAGACGGGGCGTGATGCTGGATATTTCGCGCGACAAGGTGCCAACCATGGAAAGCATCAAACTGATGTTGGATCGTTTTGCAGCCTGGAAGGTAAATGAAGTACAGCTGTATGTCGAGCATACTTTTGCTTATAAGAATCATGAAACTGTATGGGGTAAGGCATCTCCGTTAACCGCTGAAGAGGTTTTAGAGCTCGACAAATATTGCAGGGAGCGATATATTGATTTGGTCCCTAACCAGAATTCACTGGGACACATGGAACGTTGGTTGAAACATGAGGATTACCACTATTTGGCTGAGCGTCCCGATAGTGTGAAATCGGATAACTGGATTATTGATGGACGAAGACTGACTTTGTGTGCCGTTGATCCCAATGCCGTTGAATTTATGGATAGTCTGTATGCCGAGTATTTACCTAATTTCTCCAGTGCTTATGCCAATATTGGTGGAGATGAGCCTTATGAGTTGGGGTATGGACGATCAGCGGATGCTTGTGAAAAGTATGGGAAAAGCACCGTTTACCTGGACTACATGAAAAAAGTAGTGAAGCGGGTGAACCAGTATGGTAAGAAGGCACAAATGTGGGGTGATATTGTCACTAAGCATCCCGAATTAATACCTCAAATGCCTAAAGATATCATTTGTATGGTGTGGGGCTATCGTCCAAACCATCCCTTTGAAAAGCAATGTGCACAATTTCAAAAGGAAGGGATTCCATTTTACGTGTGCCCGGGAACCAGTGGCTGGAGAACCTATATTGGTAAAACCGAGCGTGCTAAATTAAATATTATTAACGCCATAGAAAACGGTAAAAAGTATGGTGCTGTTGGTGTGTTAAACACCGATTGGGGTGATCGTGGTCACATGCAACCCATCACAACCGCCTATCCGGCCTTACTCTTTGGTGCTGGTATGTCATGGGCTGCAGCATCGAATAAAGAGGTGGATCTGGAAACATTACTTAATACTAGAGTTTTTAACGATGAAACTGGTATTATGGGTGATGCAATCATGCAACTGACCAATGCATATATGGGAGGTGAGGATGTTGATCAGACAGGATGGCCATATTTCCTGATGATGGATCGTGTAGAGGTTTTCTTTGAAAAAGGATATGAATTTAAACATTACGATTTAGGCTTACTGCCTGGTATGCGTGCTGAGATTAAAGCATCCATTAATAAACTGGATGATGCTAAGCCAAAATCTATTGATGGTCAAATTGCTATTCAAGAGATGAAAGCGGCGGCTAAACTGGCTGATTGGGGATGCCGTTTTGTAGAGGCTCGCTTGAAAGCTCCAGAGCAGGATATTTATCAAATGTCTGTGAAAAGCCGAAAAAGGTTTGCGGAACAATTGAATGACATAGCTCAGGAGCACCGTCAGACTTGGATCCTCAGAAACCGGCCCGGTGGATTAGATGATAGTGTTGCCAGAATGGACAAAGTGCGAACGCTTTTGTTGAAAGGTATTTAGGGAAGGTGTATCTTAAGAAATCAATTAAACGATTATGAAGAAACCAATTATCAATAAATTAATAACACATTTTAAAGCCCATAAACTATGGGCTTTTGTGTTGATTTTATGTATTTGCACAGGGTGTAATACAAAGGAATGGGAGTTAGGTAAACCTAATGTAATCATAATCTTTGCAGACGATTTGGGATATGGAGATCTTTCGTGTTATGGTAATCCTACACTAAAGACCCCACAACTGGATCAAATGGCCGGTAAGGGGATTAAATTCACCCAGTTTTATGTGGCATCCCCGGTTTGTTCACCTTCTCGGGCAGCGCTACTTACAGGTCTTTATCCTAACAAAACAGGTTTGCACAAAGGGGTGTTATTTCCAAATTCTAAAACAGGCTTAACAGCTCAATTTCCCACCATAGCATCTGTTTTGAAAACGCAAAACTATAAAACCGCATGTATCGGGAAATGGCATTTGGGGCACCTTGATCAATTTCTTCCGACTTCTAATGGTTTTGATTATTTCTGGGGAATACCTTTTAGCAATGATATGAGTCAAAAGGAGCAGCAACTCTTAGGAAGAAAAAGTTATAAGTATCAACTGCCCTTAATGCACAATAGCGATACGCTGGAACTTGATCCCGATCAAACACAATTAACAAAAAGGCTCACTGATAAAGCCCTGACGTTTATAGAAGAGAATAAGAAAATCCCTTTTTTCCTTTATCTGGCCCATCCGATGCCACATATCCCAGTTTATGCTTCGGAGAAATTTGAGGGTAAAAGCTTGCGTGGGAAGTATGGTGATGCCGTAAGCGAGGTGGATTACAGCGTAGGACAGGTTCTTAAGAAATTGGAAGAACTTAAGATTGATGAAAATACATTGGTGATTTTCACTTCTGATAATGGCCCATGGTTACAATATAAAACAGAAGGCGGATCGGCAGGACCCTTGCGCGACGGTAAAGGGACTACCTATGAGGGCGGAGTGCGGGAGCCTTGCATTATGTACTGGAAGAATAATACAGCAAAAGGTGGAATATGCACACAAATCACCACATCTATGGATATTTTGCCAACAATAGCTCGCTTGGCCGGTTGTGATCCTGTTGTGACTGATGGACAGGATATTTCGGATTACCTGATGCACCCGGAAGGAGAGTTTAATAAGGAGAGAGTCTTCTTTTACTACTCTAAAATGGGAGTTCTAGAGGGAGTCAGGAAAGGAAAGTGGAAATTGTTAATTAAAGAGGGACTGAAGGAACTCTATAATTTGAACGAAGATATAAGTGAGCGTTATAACCTGATCAATGAACACCCTAATGTGGCTGCTACGCTTGAAATAGTGTTAGAAAATGAGAAGGGGTAAAAATAATTTTCACACAAGCATTAAAGTTCTGTTCAATGGAGTCTTGCATGTGTTTAATTTTAATGATAATCACTAATTATAAAATCCAATCACCAATAGAAGTTTTGAGCTGTTCAACCTAGCTTAAGACATAGGAGAGAAGCATAACTTGGCGAATACGGGAAAAGAAATTATAAAAAACCTAACCAAAAAATTAAGAATGAAAATTGGAATAAGATTAGTTGCACTGCTATTTTTTGTATCTATTGTTTTCAGTATCACATCATGTGAAAAAGAAGAAAAGATACTTAATGAAAAACCTGTGATATCCGATTTTTTAATCGAAAATGAAGTGGCATTTAAAGGGGAAGTGATTCAAGTATCATCTACTGTTAGTGATAATGATAACGATGATTTGCATTTTCAATGGAGCATCAATAGTGGGGCGATAAAAGGACCAGATAATGAAAACTCTGTATTGATTGAACTTCCTGAAAGTGAGGAAGTCATAATTGATTTGGAAGTAGACGATGGAATTGATAAAGTAAGCAAAAGCTATACCTATGCTATTAATACGCCAGAATTTTACGACCTGTTTAACAAAGCCAACAAACCATGGGGAATAGGTTCTATTGAATATTCGTTTTCAAAAGGAGTGGTACATATTAAACGGAAATTCAATAGTAAAAAAAGTACTGGCTATCTTGAACAGGTTTTTGAAGGAAATAGCGTATTTGAGTTTACCGGACTAAAGACAAATATTGGTCATAATAGGAAACTCAAGTATGATGATTATTTTTCAATATTCCTTAAGTTTAATGAGTTGGAAGATATAGGTGATGGAATTCAAATCATTGGTTTGTATACTTTTTTTCATCCGGGCGATATCGATGGAGCTTCGAAAAACTGGTCTGTAAAGATGTTGCTATATGACCATGGTGCTGATGCATACACAACAAGGTATCTTAAAATTGGCAATAGTAAAGCACTTTTAGATGAGGTCATTAATTTATCGGGAGAAAAGCGGGAATTTAAAGTTGAAATAAATGCAGATCATATATTATCGATTTATACTAGCGATTTTCTACTTATCGAGACTAATGAGCTAAATCAAATGATAAATAATGAAGGGTTTCTTTTTACAAAAAAGCTAAACCGTTTTCATTATTACATTTATAATGCGTGTGAATTATTTATTGATGATGTGTTTTTGTATTAAGGTTTCTGACTTTTTTAGAGAGAAATAAGAACATACAGACACCTTGTTTGGAATGGCACGGGAGAAATTAGACTTAGATTTAAACCTTAATTAAATATCAGCATAAAGCTGTTGTCAGTCGTCAGTTGAAATACAAAATATACTTGGACATGAAATCGATTATCATCATTACATTCTCACTTTTATTACTGGCTTGCTCCACGCCCGACGGAACAGTCATGAATACCTCTAGTACTAAAGCCATTTCACTCACCGATAGCAGGGATTCAATTATTATTAAAGCTGCTCATGTGGTTCCCACATCCAACCAATACGAGGCTTTAAAAAATGAATTCATTGCATTTATTCATTTTGGTCCCAACACTTTTACCCGGATGGAATGGGGGAATGGGATGGAAGATCCTTCTATTTTCAACCTGGAAATGTTGGATACGAATCAGTGGTGTGAGGCCATGAAAGCAGCTGGTATGAAAATGGTTGTATTCACAGCGAAGCACCATGATGGTTTCTGTTTGTGGCAATCGCGTTATACCAAACATGGCATCATGTCGTCTCCATTTAAAGCGGGTAATGGCGATGTACTGAAAGAATTATCAGTTTCCTGCCAGAAGTATGGCTTAAAACTGGGTGTCTATTTATCCCCGGCTGATTTGTTTCAAATTGAAAATTCTAAAGGATTATATGGAAACTTAAGCCAATATACTGAACGAGTCATCCCCAGACCTGTAGAAGGGCGACCTTTTGAGAATAAAACCACTTTCACCTTTAAAGTGGATGATTACAATGAATACATGTTGAATCAACTGTTTGAAGTGCTAACGGAGTATGGTCCCATTCATGAAGTTTGGTTCGATGGCGCCCACCCCAAACGAAAAGGCGGACAGAAATATAATTATGCCGCCTGGAAAAAATTGATTCAAACATTAGCTCCTAAGGCGGTTATTTTCGGAAGACAAGATCTGCGTTGGTGTGGTAATGAGTCAGGAGGTACCAGGGAAACGGAATGGAATATCATACCTTATCAGGAGGATCCTAATGAAATGAATCGTTTTGCTGATATAACAGGTAAATCGATTGCTCAACGAGAGCAGTTATATAAGGCAAAGTATCTGCATTATCAGCCTGCCGAAACGAATACTTCCATTAGAGAAGGCTGGTTTTATCGCGACGATACAGATCAAAAAGTGAGAAATGCAGACGATGTGTTTGATATTTATGAACGATCTGTAGGAGGTAACTCCATCTTTCTGCTTAATATCCCTCCAAACAGGGAAGGCAAATTCTCTACCAGAGATGTTGCTGCTTTAAAGGAAACAGGAAAGCGTATTCAAGAAACTTATGGAACAAATTTATTCAAGGGAGCTACTGGTGCAAGTAAAGCTTTGGATACTGATGAGTTTAGTTATGAATTAGTAAGCAAGGTAGGTCAGGAATTATTGATAAAGACACCAGAGCCAGTAACGATAAATCGTTTGGCTGTTCATGAGGCCATTACAACACATAGCGAAAGAGTTGAGGAATTTGCACTTGATGTCAAATTAAACAATAAATGGCAAGAAATAGCGACAAGTACCAATGTAGGATACAAGCGCATATTACGTTTTCCGGAAGTGAGCAGCGATCAATTTAGACTTCGAGTGTTGGCTTTTCGTCAGTTTCCGGCTATCGCTAATATTACAGCTCACTATTATAAAAGTCGGCCACCGCAATTGGATATTAATAGAGACGTGGAGGGTAAGGTGAGCATTTCAGTAAAGAAGCATACCTTTCGTTGGAAACCTCACGGTGTAAATGTGGAAGATAATCTATACAATGATATAGAAATAAGATATTCCGTGGATGGTAGTGAGCCAACAGAAGAATCGGAACGATACAAAGCACCTTTTCATTTGTCAAGTGGAGAGGTGAACGCTCGTGCCTTTGTCAAGAATACAGCAGGAAGTGTCGCTTCTAACTTGTTTGGTGTGATTAAAAAGAACTGGAGACTGATTGAAGTGGATAGTGAACGGGGTAAACATCAGGGAATAATGGCATTTGATGGCGATATCCAAACCTATTGGCACGCTGAAGGAAACAAAGCACAGCATTACCTGTCCATTGATTTAGGTGAAGTATACGAACTGAAAGGTTTTACTTATACGCCACAATTAGACCATTCTAAAGGCATGATTCAGAAAGGACAAATCCTAGTTAGTGCTAACTGTAGCACATGGCAATTAGTGGAAGATTTTACGTTTGGTAACATAATCAATGATCCAAGCACTAGATTACACCTGTTTTCAGATGTTGTCAAAACCAGGTTTATCAGAATAGAACCTAAAGAAATTGCAGGAGGTGATAATACAGCTTCGATAAGTGAAATTGACTTTTTAAACTAGTAATCGGAACTAGATACAAAGAGAACTTTTCTTTAGTATCATCGTTTGTGCCATTAATTGGAACATGGCAGATTAAGTTGTTGTGAAAATATTAAAACTCAAAATATTATGATGAAAATGAAATATTTATTGGTCTTATTGGTGGTGTCACTAATATTTGGCTGCGCATCTCCACAAAAGGAAAGAAATTACAATGAAGGTGTACATATTGTGCCACAACCCAATATGCTAACGCAAAACGAGGGGCTATTTCAACTGACGGATAAAACTGTATTTGTTGTTGAACAGGCTGAAATTGAAAGTGTCGTAACCTTCTTTCAAGAAAAAATGAAAGCAGCAAGTGGTTTTGATTTGGTGAATAGCGACAGAAAGAACAATAGCATTAATGTTAGTTTGAACAAACAACTGGAAACAGGAGAAGAAGGGTATATTTTGTCTGTTACACCTGATGGCGTTAAGATAGAAGGGAAAACAGAAAAAGGTGTTTTCTATGGTTTACAAACGCTTTTACAGTTGTTACCTGCCGAAATTGAAAGTGCGAAGTTGGTTGAGGACATCAACTGGAGTATTCCCGCCGTAGAGATCAAAGATGAACCCCGATTCAAATGGAGAGGTATGCATCTGGATGTATGTCGTCATTTTGTGTCTGTTGATTTCATAAAAAAACAACTGGATCTAATGGCCCTTTTTAAAATGAATACTTTTCATTGGCACTTAACAGAGGATCAGGGATGGCGTATTGAAATTAAAAAGTATCCTTTACTTACAGAATTAGGATCTAAAAGGACTGAAGGAGAAGGTAACGAATACGGTGGATTCTATACTCAGGAAGAAATAAAAGAAGTTGTTGCATATGCTCAGCAACGTTTTATTACTGTGGTTCCTGAAATTGAATTACCTGGGCATGCCCTTGGTGCTTTGAAGGCGTATCCTCAGTTTTCATGTACTGGAGGACCATTTGAAGTACGTAATATTTGGGGTGTAGAAGCCGATGTATATTGTGCTGGTAAAGAAGAAACGTTTGCTTTTCTGGAAGATGTAATTGATGAGGTAGTGGCTTTATTTCCAGGTGAGTATTTTCATATTGGAGGTGATGAGTGTCCTAAAAAACGTTGGGAAGAGTGTCCACTTTGTCAGAAAAGGATGAAGAATGAAGGACTACAGGATGAGCATGAGTTACAGAGTTACTTTATTAAACGTATTGGTAAAGTATTACTTGGTCATGGTAAAAAGATGATCGGTTGGGATGAGATCTTAGAAGGCGGATTAGCACCTTCGGCTGCTGTCATGTCGTGGCGTGGCGAAAAAGGTGGTATTGAAGCTGCAGAACAAGGACATGATGTTGTGATGACGCCTGGTAATTGGTGTTATCTGGACCATTATCAAGGAAGTAAAAAGATTGAGCCAGTGGCTATTGGTGGCTACACTACGCTGGAAGAGTCCTATGGTTATGATCCGGTACCAAAGGATATGGATGCTGAAAAAGCAAAACATATACTGGGAACTCAGGGTAACGTATGGTCTGAATACATGTATACTCCAGAGTTGTTCGAATACCGAATCTATCCACGTATTATTGCTTTAGCTGAGGTGGGATGGACTGAAAAGGAAAATAAAGATTACAGCAGTTTTCTGGAACGTATGGATAACCAGTTTGTACGATTAGATATCCACAATGTCAATTATCATATCCCACTACCAGAAGGCCCTCTAAATGTAGTTGCTTTTACCGATTCTATAACGATTGAATTTACAACTACTCGTCCTGTTAAAATGGTATATACCTTAGATGGAACAGAGCCTAACTTTAACTCTTCGGTATATAAAGAACCCCTAACATTTTCAGAGGATCAGATAGTAAATATCAGATCGATATTGAATTCAGGTAAAATGAGTAAGGTTCGTACTGTAAAAGTTGAAAAGCAGAGTTTTTTAGAATCATCAGAAGCCAATGCAAATACTATTGGACTAAAAATGAAGAAGGCAAAAGGAAACTTTGTAAGAGTTGCTGACTTGAAGAAAGTTGATGAATGGGAGGAATCCGTCTTAGATAAAGATGCAATAAATAACTTGCTTAAAAGAGGTGGAAAATCTGAAATTGATAACCCTTATGCTGCAATATTATCCGGTTTTATTACAATGCCTGAAGATGGTGTTTATGAATTTGAAACCAATGTGGATCAGTTGTTCATTGGTGGTGACTTATTGATCGATAATGATGGAGAAGTAAAACGTCACTCCAGAAACAATACAACTATTGCACTCCAAAAAGGTCAGCACGAAATTAAAATAATTTATTTGAATAACATTTTTGGAGGCTGGCCTCAGGCATGGAGTGGTCCTGCAATTCGTTATAAAAAAGAAGGAGAGAAAGATTTTACAAAGATAAAAGGTGGAATGTATAGGTATTAATATTAGGTACTCCACTTTAGTGTATAAATATAATTGAAATCCATCTGACCTGAATTATTCAGGTCAGATAGATCAAACGTAATTATGTATTTATGAGTCCAAAAAGAAAGTTATTTGTCGTAAATGTAATTTTTGCTGCATTGTTACTTTTAAGCTCATGTAGCAATAAAGTAACGAATGAGGAACGTCCAAATATCTTGTTTATCATGTCTGACGACCATACATCTCAAGCCTGGGGTGTTTATGGTGGTGTTTTAAAGGATTATGTAAAAACTCCTAATATTAGTCGCCTGGTTGACGAAGGGTGCCTGTTGAGCAATTGCTTCTGTAGTAATTCAATATGTACACCAAGTCGGGCAACTATTTTGACGGGTCAGTACAGTCATCGGAATGGGGTTTATACATTAACCGAAGCCCTTGAGCCTGATAGTATGAATGTTGCTAAATTGCTTAAGAACAATGGGTATCAAACGGCAATAGTTGGCAAGTGGCATTTGAAAAAGCAACCAGCTGGTTTTGATTATTTTAATGTGCTTCCCGATCAAGGTAAATATTGGAATCCAAGACTTAAAAACAAAGACAATTGGAAAGATCATTATGAGGGAGGAACGGAATATCAGGGTTTCTCTACCGATATTATTGCTGATCAAACCATAAACTGGATTGAAAATAGGGATGAAAAGAAGCCCTTTATGATGATGTGTCATTTCAAGGCTACGCATGAGCCTTTTGATTATCCTGAAAGGTATAAGGAACTTTATGCAGGTATTGAGTTACCGGAACCGGAATCACTCTATGATTTTGGACCACAAACTACCAATCGAAGCTTTGTGGGGCAAAAACTAGATAACCTGGCATCGCGTTGGATGCAGGCCTCTAAAGATCCTGACAAATGGTGGTGCAAATACCCGGGATTGCCTTTTTCTACAGAAGGACTTGATCGTATTCAAGCTCGAAAAAAGACTTATCAAAAGTTTGTAAAGGATTTTATTAGATGTGGTGCTGCCATTGATGATAATATCGGGAAACTACTTAATTATTTGGAATCTAGCGGACAACTGGAAAATACCATTGTTATTTATACGGCTGATCAAGGATATTTTCTTGGTGAGCACGGATTCTTTGATAAGCGTATGATTTACGAGGAGTCTTTGCGCATGCCATTTGTTATTCGTTATTCAAAAGAAGTAGCTGCTGGTTCAAAGTGTGATGATATTATTCAGAATGTTGACTTTCCTTCTTTGTTATTGGACTATGCAGGTATTGAAACCCCATCACATATGCAAGGGCGAAGTTTTCGTGCTAATCTGGCAGGGGAAACACCGAAAGATTGGAGAAAGTCATCCTATTACAGATATTGGTTGCACAGCGTAGATCGACCAGGGCATTTCGGAATAAGGAATGATAGATACAAATTAGCATTTTTCTATGGGCATCATCTGAATATGAAAGGTGCTCAACGTGAAAACACGATTCCGGTATGGGAGTTTTATGATCTTGAAAAAGATCCAAATGAAAATCACAATGCATATGATGATATTCAGTATACTCAAATAATAAAAGAAATGAAAGCTGAGCTTAAGAAACAGCGGGCTAAGGTTGGAGATACAGATGATAATTTCCCTGTTATGCGGAGCATAATAGACGAGTATTGGAATTGACAATTGTATTATCTTTTAACTTAAAGCCTTTAGGTTAATGAGTTGTTTGTTTAGTAAGTTTAAATCTAATTATATTCAAATGGAATGCAAAAATATAAATAGAGTACTAGTAGTTCTTATTGCCTTGTTATCGACTGGGTTGCCTACAATGAAAGCGCAGTCAATGCAGGATAGTAAAAAGCCACACATTATCTTTATAATGACAGATCAGCACAGAGGGGATTGCCTTGGAGTGGTGAATGAGGTGATTAAGACACCAAATATCAACACGATTGCTGAGCAAGGGGTGTGTTTTACTAATGGATATACGGCATCGCCCAGCTGTACGCCGGCAAGGGCAGGTCTGCTTACAGGACAGGCTCCATGGAATCATGGTCTGTTAGGTTATGCTAAAGTTGCCCGAAAGTATAAATACGAAATGCCACGCATGTTACGCGAAGAAGGGTACTATACCTTTGGAATTGGCAAGATGCATTGGTTTCCGCAGAAAAGCCTACATGGCTTTAATGGTACACTAGTAGATGAAAGTGGACGAGTTGAACAGGATAGTTATGTGGGTAATTATCGCGATTGGTTTAAGTTAAATGCACCAGGTCAGGATCCGGATGAAACGGATATTGGATGGAATGAGCATAAGGCAGGTGTATATCAGCTTGATGAAACCTTACATCCTACTTATTGGACTGGACAAACGGCCATTCAATTGATTAATAACTATGAGTTGGACCAACCGTTATTCTTAAAGATATCCTTTGCACGTCCGCATAGCCCTTATGATCCGCCGCAGCGTTACCTCGATATGTACAAAGATGCAGATATTCCGGCCCCGGCTATTGGGGAGTGGGCTGGTGAATTTTCGGAATATGAAATGACCGCCAATGCTGCTTTCGGAGATTTTGGTCGGGAGCATGCTATCAAGTCACGCCGTCATTACTATGCGAATATTACCTTTATCGACGATCAGGTGGGGGAAATCATTAAGGCTCTAAAAGCAAAAGGGATGTATGACGATGCCATCATTTGCTTTACTTCCGATCATGGTGATATGCTGGGTGATCATCACCACTGGCGAAAAACATACGCCTATGAAGGTTCTGCTAAAATACCGTACTTGGTGCAATGGCCCAAATGGATGAGTACAGCTATTGACAGAGGATCGAAACTCGAATATCCGGTGGAACTTCGCGATTTTCTACCCACCTTTTTAGATGCAGCAGGGCAGGAAACACCGGATGATATGGATGGCAAATCCTTATTAAATTTATTTAGAGAAGAGAATCCTCAATGGCGTGAATACATTGATATGGAGCATGCCACGGCGTATCGGCAAGAGAACTACTGGTGTGCATTGACAGATGGTAAGGTGAAGTATATCTGGTTTTTCCGAACAGGTGCAGAGCAGTTATTTGATCTGGAAAAGGATCCCGATGAACTGCACGATTGTTCAGTGGACCGGAAATATAAAAAGGCAATGGCAAAATGGCGGCGGCGAATGGTAGATCATTTAACTATTCGTGGTGACGATTTTGTAAAGGACGGCCAATTGGTAAAACATAAACAGACTTTGTTACATAGTCCAAACTTTCCGGAGGATAGTAAAAATGGAAAGGAAGATTTGCAGTACTGGAAAAAAGAACTTGATAATTCGTACTAATTAGTATTAATGGAGCAGAAGAAAGATCAATTTAGCCTGAACAATTACGTTCAGGCTATAGTTGTATAAAAAGGATTTGTCTCAGGAGGAGATAAAGTTTATTTTAGTGAATAAATCGGAGAGGACCTTATATTTTGTGAGATCAGTATCAATTTTCACTAGATTAGTCGCCTGTTTCTACGCAGACAATAGATAGTTTTGCCAATTCATTAATTGCAATAAAAAAGCAAAGTTTGAGCAATAATTGTACAAAGGATGGCGTTATGGCACGTTCCACATCTGCGCAGGCTTACATATGGTAAAAGAAGTCAATAATTTACACCCATGAGAAGAGGATTCAAACTGTTTATTGTTATTTTTTGTTTTCAGGTTTTTACTTTTTCGGCCTTGGGGCAGGATAGTTATCATTTTGAGCAAATAACCGTGAAAGATGGTTTGCTGTCCAACCGAGTACGGGTCATTCATCGCGATCACATGGGCTACCTATGGATTGGCACCAATGAGGGATTACATAAGTATGATGGGGAGCACATGCGTAGTTATATCTTTGGAAAGGATGAAGAGAATGGTTTAAAAGGTAACCTCACTAACTTTATTTTTGAGGATAGTTTATTGAATCTATGGGTAGGAACGAATGGAGGACTGGCTCTTTATGATCGATCAAAAGATAAATTCATTCAAGCTCCTGAAGCAGCTCTAAATAGAGGTTTTTTCTCCTATTGTTTACATTCGGATTGTATTGTGTTTGGAGATGAGCAGGGATTACACCTGTATTATCCTAAAACGGGAAGTATTGAAAAAGTGATAACTTCAGGAGAAGGTCCGTGGGGGGATTATTTTAAAGTGGCCAGTTTAGATGATCATACATTGATTCTGGCCTCACGCGCCGGTCTTTGGCGTTACAATGTTGACTCACAAAAAGCCACATTAATAGAGAATTTTAAAATTCAAGGGGCCATTTCCTTAATGATCGATAAAAATGGCGTTATATGGGTCGGTAATACCCAAGAGGGAATTAAACGGTTTAATCAACACGGGATTGTGCAAGAGCGCCTGGGAATTCAGGAAGTCATTGATCCACAGGTTCATTTTGTGCAAGATGTCGTCGAACGGGAGGGTAAGATCTGGATATCAACCGATGGCAGTGGTATTTTTATTTATGATCCCACGACCAATGGGGTTCAAAATATCCGACATCAACAAGGCGTTACAAACTCTCTGGCCACCAATTCCATTCTCGACTTATATGTGGATGATTATGGAAATGTACTAACCGGTTCAGTACGTGCCGGACTAATCAGTATCAATGAAGTTTTTATCCAGTCCTTCACTGAGCATCTACCTGGTAACCCGCATGGATTATCACATCCCACTGTATTGGTCATTGATGAAGATAATTCGGGGAAAATATGGATTGGCACGGATGGCGGTGGTCTGAGTTCCTTTGATCCCGTAACGGAATCCTTTGATCATGTAGAAGCATTTAATACCCAAAAAGTGGTTTCTGTCTGTGGGTATGGTACGCATAAGCTATTGGTGAGTTTTTATCGGGGACCTGTACGTTTGTTTGATACTCAAAGAAAGCGATTTGAACCCAGTGACCGGCACCCTTGGTTAAGTGAATTAAGTGAGCCGGAATCTGTTAATCCGGTGATATTAAAAAGTGATCAACGCGGAAACATCTGGAAATTTGGCGCCCGACTGATGGTGTTGAAAGCAGATGGAACCATCGAACGCGTGACCCCTGATAAAGGTTGGAACGGTAAGCTTGAAAGTAAACTGAGTGCATTTGTTGAATTAAATGATGATGAAATCCTTTTTGGGGGGATGAATGGAGTCTATCGGGTGAATGTTGCGAATCAAACCAGTCAAAATGTGTTGTCTTTATGGGAAGATGATTGGGTCGGTAACAAGAGTTTTCGATATGTTTTTTCGATGGTCAGGATGGAGGATACCGTTTGGATGGTTTCATCCATTGGTTTATTCTCCTATAATTATCAGACAGGAGAAGTCAAGCAATATAAGAATGACCAGTTTCGAAGTGCGTATGGAATAGAGGTCGCTAATGACAGCAGTTTATGGATTGGCGCAGGAAATGGACTGTACCGTTTTTTTCCTGAGCAAGATAATTTTCAATTGTTTGGACGTTCAGATGGTGTCAGGCACTATGAATATGTGAATCGGGCAGCGTTTAAATCCAGTAATGGTGATGTTTACTTTGGAGCTGTAGATGGTTTGGTGAGAATAAAATCAAACTCCAACAAAGGGCTTGAGAAAGAAGAAATTACTTTGTCCTTTGATCATTTCCGCTCTGATGGGGTGGCTATTGTTGAGAATACGGAGAGTCAACTGAAGGAGGGGGAATTAAAGTTACCCTGGGATAACACCAGCCTTCAGATGAGTATGGTTGTGAGTGAGAAGAACTTCTTCCGTAAGCGTTTATTTCGTTATGTTATTGAAGGCTATTCGGATGAAGTTATTGAAACAACAAATTCACAATTAACCCTCTCACACCTTCCGGCAGGGAAATTTACTTTGAAGGTGTTTTGTAATAGAGCTGATGGAAGCTGGACTGATGAGCCTGCTAGCCTATCAATCTTTGTCCCCAGGCCCTGGTGGAAGCAATGGTGGTTTTTTACTTGTATAGTGGTGCTGATGGTGCTTCTATTCATTTTAATCAGACATTACCTTTTGAAGCAATCAGAATTAATGATTGAACTGGAGTTAGAGCGTGAGCGTAAGGAACAAGGCAAACGTTTAAATGAGCAAAAACTGGAATTTTTCACCAATATATCCCATGAATTACGAACGCCTTTGAGTCTCATTTATGGTCCTTTGAAACGTTTGATAGATGAAAAAGCTTTTGCGGGCGATAAGAAAGGACCACAGATCCAATTGATGTATCGACAGGCGGGTAAAATGAAACGATTGGTCGATCAGGTTTTGGACATCCGGAAGATGGATGCCGGCAAGCAGGAAGTGGTGTTAACTCGAATGAATTTAAAGGAATGGCTGAGCAAATTTTTAGCACAATATGAATTGGAATTCCAAAATAAGGCATTAAATCTAGTCACAAATTTCCAAGAGACTGATAATTTCAGTTGTGATGTGGATAAATTGGATAAGATACTATCAAATCTGGTTATTAATGCCATCAAGTATTCGCCACAAGGAGGTCAGATATTCTTTGAGCAGCGGGTTGAAAAAGACAGGGTTATATTTTCGGTAGGTGATGAAGGTCCAGGGGTGAGGGAAAGTGAAATAGAAAGACTGTTTGATCGTTTTTATCAGGCTGAAGATCATAAGGCTGGTTCAGGCGTTGGATTGGCGTTTGCGCAAAGTTTAGTGAAGCAGCAAAAAGGGGATATCTGGATGAAGAACAGACCGCAAGGAGGAGCCCAATTTGAGTTTTTCTTACCACT
>Ga0209475_10002297_pt1 | contig 19732 bp, 10 predicted proteins | sample tdDd471_FD_187128 | JGI IMG/M metagenome (GOLD analysis project Ga0209475, IMG submission 187128) | Marine sediment microbial communities from the Atlantic coast under amendment with organic carbon and nitrate - tdDd47.1 (SPAdes)... | ecosystem: Environmental > Aquatic > Marine > Coastal >... | reverse complement strand
TAGCGATAACCAACGGAAACAATGTGACTCTTGTTGATGCGAACACCATCACTCTCGGTGCGGCGACCGTTACGACTCTCTATGACATAAGCGCCAATGCGGTAGTTATTGACGGAGCTGTTTCTACGAACAGCCTGGATATAGATGCCTCGGGTGGAGCAGGAACGATAACCGATACAGCTACCGGTTCGGTTGCAGTAACAACGACAACAACTCTTGCCTCTGCGGCAGATGATATCATCCTCGACAGGGCGACCAATGATTTTATCGGAGCCGTGACTATCACTACCGGTGATAATGTGACCCTGGTTGATGCCAATGCTATTAATCTCGATGCGGCAACAGTAAACGGCTTTTTCAATATAACTGCAGGTGGCACTATATCAGACAGCGGAACTCTCCTGATCAATGGAAACTCTATTTTTACAGCAGCAGATACTTTCTCAATAATACTAGATGATAACCTGAATGATTTTACAGGAACAGTCACTTTTTCAAGTGGTGGAACTTTACAGGATGTAACAATAGTAGACCAAAGCAATTTTGACCTGCAAGCCTTAACTATCAATGGAAACCTTAGTGTTACATCACTCAGCGGAAGCGTTGTAACCCAGAGTGGTGGTGCTATAATTGCCGGAGGAACAGTCACAGTAACAAATGACGGGTTATTTACACTCAGCCAGAACATCACCTCAACAGGTATATTTACCCAAAACGGAGCAGGTTCAGTTCAAATCTCTTCTAACATTACAACAACCAATAGTAATATTGATATTTTAAGATCATTGATAGTTGATGGAACAGTAACTCTTTCAACGACCAATAGCGGTGCAGGAAACATAATTCTCAATGATACTGTATCAAACTTAGCCGGTGGACCAGTAGATAATCTATCTCTTCACTCTTATAACGGAACCAGCACCGTTACCGGAAATATTACCGGATTAAATATTCTTGAACTTCAGGATAATGATGCTAATTCATCAGGATTGATTTCTTTAAATGGATCAGTAACAGTAAACACCCTGACAACCTGGAGTCAGGCATATTCCATAGCCTTAAACGGCGGTGGAACAATAGCAACAGCGACAACTTTTAATAACAATGGAATAGGTGAATTAACTCTTGGAAATGATAATCTGGATGCTATTACTTTCACCGCTGGGATGACGGCTATATCCCAGGCTGATAAGTATATTGCAGGTACAATAGATGCAGGAGCAGGTGTAATCAATCTGGGAACATCACCAGTAAATATCACTGCTGATTCTTTAATCGGAGGATCTGCAGGAGTTAGCATTACGCTGGGTGCAACAGTTTTATCTGACAATGTTACCCTGACCCTTGGATCGGGAAACAGTACACCAATCTCGACATCAACAATAGATGGAACTGCTGTCGCTCCAGTTTCCAATCTTGTTTTTGATACCAATGCCAGTACGATTACTCTGGGTGGAGCCATTAATACAGATATCGGCAGCATTACCATCACCAGCGGAACGTTGAATGCTGGCGGAAACAATATTACTCTGGCAAACAATTGGACCAATAACGGTACATTCAATCACGGCAACAACAGGGTTATTTTCAACGGCACCGGTAACATTACAACAAATGAAACATTTTATGAGCTGGAAAAAGCCGGTGGAACAACAACTCTGCAAGCAAGTTCAGCTGATATCACAATAGATAAGGCTCTCTTTTTATCATCAGGAATACTGGCAGCTAGTGACAATACAATCACATTCTCAACAACAGCTGATATATTTGACTCTGACGGTAGAGGGGATGGTGCAGCAGGTACATTTACAGGATCTTTTACAGCTAATACTAGTACTGTAACATTTAGTAATACTGGAACAATTTATATTTATGGTGATAACACCTTCAGCATTTTCGAATACCAAAGTCCGGCTTCGGGCGGAACGATACTCTTCGACAATTCCAGTACTCAGGTAATAACAACAGATTTTGTTGTAGTTGGAGGTGCGGGAAATTTGATATATCTGAATAGTCGCACTCTTGCTGCTCCTCAATGGAACATAGACGTTCAGAATACATCAACTATCGAGTATGTTAATATTGCTAACAGTAATGCCATAACTGACGTCTACCCTGATTCGACTTGTGAAAACGGAGGAGGGAACTCTGCAACATGGCACTTTAGTGTAATAATAGTAGTCAGCTGGACTGAAGATTCAGACAGAAACGGAAGAATTGACAGAATTAGAGTTCGTGTTGAAGGAACGGCTATCTTAAGCGTGCCTCTTACAGGTGTTGTCATTGATATTGAAGATAACTATGAAATTAATTATCCATTGACAGCAGGAGTTGTTCCTTCGGAGTTTTTCATCAACCTCGTTGAAAAAACGGAAACTGATACAGGCGCAACCCCTCAGTGGAAAATTTCCACCAATGTCGCGCCATACATTTATGCAACCAATGGTGGGGCTCTGGTTGAGTTTGGAGCTTCTTCTCTTATGCAGACTCCGATAGACAATGCCGCACCAGTCGTAAATTATACTCTGGCAGCTGCTGAAAAAGATAAAATCTATGTAGAGTTTTCTGAATATGTCAGGAATTATAATGGAGGAACTCCAATTATTGTCACGTCTGGAGATTTTACTTATTCCGGTGCAGCTGCTATTGCAGGTGCTTTAGATCCAATTGCTCAAAATGGTATCGGAATCAAAGAATTGGAACTCTCTCTTGATAACCCGGTTACAGTTAATGAAGTTTTCTTAAATCAGGCTTTGACGATAGACGTAGATCTTGATGATATGGATACCTGGGTAGATATCACGGCATTCCCTCTTGCAGATCAAACAGTACTTCCCAATGCTGTTGGAGATCCTGTGAACGATTTTAATGATCCAATACTTGAAACTGGATCAACCTGGGCTACACACCGTGTTTCAGACCTGGCTTTGGGAACTACAGGGGATTCTATCTTACAACCGGTTAATGCAACAGATGAAGCGGACACTGATGACAGTCGCGGAGGAATCGGGCTCATTCACGATTTTGACGGCACCGAATGGCTACAGGATCAGGCAATTGAAATTACTACGCATGTGAACAATGGTTATGTGGCTACTCTTATTGATCCTGATGTTGAGCTTATGTTTGATGTTGATATTGCTTCATCCTATAGACAAAATGGTGCTACTGACGGTTTATGGCTTCCATCAACATATAATATATTTGATTTCTACGGAATTGTTCCCGATGCAAATCCAGATAACCGGACTATTCCAATGGCCACTTCACCATCGACTCAATTGAGAATTCACAATCTCGATAATACAGATTCTGAAATAGAATCAGTTTCTCTGGTAGAATTCCTCTACTATTTCGATCCCGATGGCGTCGGTGGTAACCCGGGATTATTCGGTGCCAGAATTGAAAACTCTTCAGCTTCAGACTGGTATCGGCAGATCAAACCATGGTCCTTTGAAATCCACGACATCACCAGCCAGGTCGGGGGCGTGACTATTTTGAATAATGTCATTAATCCGGAAAATGGAGAGACGGCCAGTCTTCACTATGAACTGGGAACTGATGGAATGGTGACTATCCAGGTTTTTGACATTTCCGGTGCTATGGTCGATGTTTTAAATAGAGAACGACAGGTTGCTGGGGACTATTCAACTGCATGGGACGGTCGAAATTCCGGAGGAAGAGTTGTTGCCAGAGGAGTATATTTTATCAGAATAGTAGCTCCTGGAATTGATGAAACAAGAAAGGTTATGGTTGTGAAATAAAATGAGCATATTTTAAATGGGTGATTTATTTACTGTAATTCCTCCAGAACTCCGGGAGGAATACAGGGATGAAAAATTAGAGGAAAATTACAAAATTCTTAAAATACTCCCTCTGGTTGTTATGCTCTCATCAGCTTTATATCTGCTTCAATACCGCTTTTTTCCAGGAGTAGAGAGCCTCTCAGAATATAAAATAAATTATATTTTCCTATTTCTTTTCGCTTTTTCAGTTTCACTTATATACAAACTATCTCTTCCCCTCTTATTAAAAATCAAATCTATCGGTCTAAAAGAGCACATTAATAGGTTTTATTTTATTTCTATGTTTATTTTTTGTATAACTCTGTCCGTGTTTGATTTGCAGCTTTCTACTGATTTTTCCGCTTATGCTGTTGGATTATTATCTCTTGCTTTTTTAATCAGAGAAAAATTAAGAAACTTCATACTTCTTTCATTTGGTGGTTTTGTAATATTTAATATCTCCTTTTATCTTGTGGGAAATAATATTTTACCAATAAACGAATCACTGCCTGTGTTTGTTTTCACCATTCTGGCGATTTATATTGTTTACTCAAAAGGGCAAACTAAAATACAGCTGTTTATTCTCAAACATGAATTAAGAGAATCGTCCATAAAAGATCCGCTTACAAATTTGTACAACAGGCGGTATATGGTTGAATTTTTGCATAAACAGATAGCCTTTTTTAAAAGATATGAAACAAAAACGTCTGTACTCATTCTGGATATCGATTATTTTAAATCAGTTAACGATAAATTGGGCCATGGAGTAGGAGATTCAGTATTAAAAGAAATATCCAATCTTATTGAAAATGAAATCAGAGAAACCGACCTTGCCTGCAGGTATGGTGGTGAAGAATTTGTCATTATTCTCAGTGATTCAAATTTGAAAAAAAGTCGGATAATTGCCGAAAGAATTAGAACTATCATTGAAAAATATAATTTTGAATCTGTTTCCTGGACAATAACTGTCAGTATTGGAGTCAGTGAAAGCATGATAGGAGATAATGAACCATCGATATTGGAAAGAGCTGATAAAAATCTTTATAAGGCTAAGGAATCAGGTCGTAATAGAACTGTTTCATCATAGTAGAAATGAAAGACATTTTTGAAGAAATATTTAACAACGACAATTGCCCTGAAATAATCTGTAATAACGATGGAAGTCTATGCTGGTTAAACCTCCAGGCTAAAAATTTATTTAACCTGGAAACTGTATCAAACATCAAAGACATATTTCCGGAACTGGAATTAAAGAATGATAGCTCCCAGTTTACAGTTAAAGATAAACGGGCAAGAACTCATTCTATTAATTGCATACATCTCTACGAAAATAATAAGTGTTTACTCAGGGTTGATGTTGATGATCTTTCGGACTGGAAGCAGTTTGTTGAGGATCAGAAGATTCTTCATCATATGTATCTTGACCTTTGTTTATGTGAATCAGAAGAGGATATTTATAAAAAAGTAGTTGAAGATGGTTTGAAGAAACTGAAATTGGACCGTATTGGAGTTCTATTGATCTCCATAAAAGAGAATCTGATGCTCGGTTCCTGGGGAACTGATGAGATGGGGAATGTCGTTGACCAAAGCAACTTCCGTTCTAGTTTTGAACACGACGAATGGGTTCTTGATTCATTAAAAAGAAGAGACTTTGTAGCTGTTAACTATAGTGTAAACTTAAGAAATGAAAATGATGTCATCGGCCAGGGATGGAATACAATTTCAGCTTTTTTTGATAATGATGAGCCTATAGGCTGGATAGCCTGTGATAATTTTTTTACACATAAACCACTGGCTCCATGGAAAAAAGAGATAATTGGAGAACTGGGAAGAATAGTTGGTCAGCTAGTCAGTAGATTTCGCCAGGAAAGCCGTTTACAGGAACTGGTAAAAGAAAGAACTAAAGAGTTGAGATTAAGTCAGAAAAGCCTGATAGAAACAGAAAAAATGGCATCCTTAGGAGCCCTGGTTGCAGGAGTGTCCCATGAAATAAATACTCCCTTAGGCATTGCATTAACAGCAGCCAGTTTTTTTACAGACCGGACAGAACAGATAAAAGAGAAAGTAAATAATAATGAACTAAAGAAAAATGAACTGTTGGATTATTTGAGTGATATCTTTCACAGTGGAAATATGACCTTAGAATCATTGAACCGTGCCAGCAATTTGGTAGGTAATTTTAAAAAACTCGCTGTAGATCAATCAATAGAGAAGAAACAGGATTTTTTCTTATATGATCTGATTAAAACTATCAGCAACACTTCGAAACAGGAATTTAAGGATAAAGAATTTCAACTAATTAATAATATTGACAAAAAATTGAGTTTATTTTCTTTCCTTGGTGATTTTATCCAAATCTTTTCAAATTTGATCAAAAACTCAATAATTCATGGTTTTGAAGATACTGAAAATGGCCAAATTGAAATTTCCTCTGACTTTGAAGGTAAAAGTTTTAATTTGACTTATAGCGATAATGGCATTGGAATAATTGAAAAAGATCTCAAACACGCATTTGAGCCTTTTTTTACAACAAAAAGACATACCGGTGTTTCAGGTTTGGGTTTGAGTTTAGTGTATAATCTGGTACTCAAGCTGGGTGGGACTATTGAGATCACTAATAAAAACCCGGGTTTATTGATTCTGATGAAATTCAATACAAGAATGCATATTTTTAAAGACTAAATGCCTTTAGAATGTTATCACTCTTTTTTATTGATCCCTTTAACCATTCAACAAGAATCTTGTTATTTCGATTTTTTTCTAACTGCCATTTTATATTAGAATTTCTTATTCTGGCACCTAGCTGCTGTAGAATTATTGAACAACTGGCGGAGATATTCAGGCTTTCTACGAATCCTTCCATAGGTATATGAAGAAACTCGTCGGCATTATCGAGAATTTCATGACTCAGCCCATCTCTTTCATTTCCGAAAAAAAGAGCAGCTTTTCCCGAATGAATATCAAATGACACAGGAGTATTGCTTCCTTTTTGTGGAGAAGTGGCTATGATTCTGTAACCTCTGGATTTCAATTCTTGAATCGTACTCAGACTATTGTGTTTTTGTTCATTGTGATAAATGAGATTTATCCATTTTAGAGTACCGCGAACAGCATGATTTTTTATCTTGAATTTATTTCTGTTTTCAATGATATGAAGATCCTGAATACCAAACGCATCACAATGACGAATAACAGAACTTGCATTTTGACTGTAATGAAGATCTTCAAGAACTACCGTCAAATAATCGGTACGCCTTTTTAATACATCTATCATCCTTTCAAATCTGTCTTCTTTTATAAAATCCTTTAAATAATCAATTAACTGTTCATCCATATACATATATTAAGCCAAGGTTGAGCTGGATGTATACTCAAAGCTTGATGTAAAGTAATAAGCTGTGATACTACAATAATATGCATAAAGAAGACCTTGTATCAGTCATTATTCCTGTGTATAACCGGGCGGAGATGGTGGTTGATGCCATTAACTCTGTATTGAATCAGACATATGAAAATTATGAAATTATAATAGCTGATGATGGATCAACAGATAATACATTTGTGCGAATCTTAGAATTTTCAGACAATAAATCTATTCAAATATTAAAACTCAAGCATTGCGGTTTCCCTGGTCAGGTTCGAAATCGCGCAGTAGATAAAGCAAATGGTAAGTGGCTTGCTTTTCTCGATTCTGATGATATATGGATGCCGGACAAACTGGAAAAACAGATGAGTTACCTGGGGAAGCATAGAGAGTTTCTATACATTCATACACTGGAAAGATGGGTCAGAAATGGTAAAATTATTTCCCAGACTCATCGGAAACACAAAAAAAAGGGAGATTTGTTTCAGGTTTCTCTTGGAAAATGCGAGATTGGTCCCTCTACAGTTGTGATCAGAAAAGATCTTTTTTTAAAGTCTGGTGGTTTCCGGGACGATCTGGAAATCTGTGAAGATTATGATTTATGGCTCAAGCTAACATCATCCCACCCCATTGCATATATTGATGAAGCTTTGATCATAAAAAATGCAGGGCACGAGGACCAGTTATCCTTCAAATACGGTTACATCGAAATTTTCAAAATAAATTCTTTAAGAAAACTTGTTGATGATAATTTTTTTAAAGGAGTTCAACGGGATCTCGCCAGAAAGGAACTTGCTCAAAAATGCAGAATCTATTCTAAAGGCTGCTTAAAAAGAGGAAAAGAAAAAGAGGCGGAGAAATATGAATCTCTATATTTTTCCTATTCCGTTGACGATGCTCTAATAGAGGGGTAGCTTTTATTCAGATGATAGTTCGGAAAATTCTCTTATTCTCAATAATAATTATTCTCTTAGTCTCATGTGTCTCTGTTAAGAAACTTCCCTTTGACTCAGCTGAAGATAGGGCTAATTCTGCATTGATTATTTTAGGGAATCCTCCGGGAACTTATCCTGTAACTAATGCTGACATCCCAGAATTATTGGGATTTACAAGAGATGAAAATCCAGCTGTAAGACATATGGCAATTTTCCAATTACAACAATTAAACAACACTTCTTTTTATGAGGATCTACTTCCTCTTTTACTTGATAATGATATTTCTGTCTCGCGAAATACTGAAGAATTGTTGTTGAAAGATAGAGAAGATGCACTTGTTGTACTTAGAAAAGCTTTGAATAATGAAGATTCAGAACTTCGATACAAAGCACTTGATCTTTTGGTTAAACTAGAAGACAGAGAGAGTCTACCATTGATAATTGAGCTTTTTGATGAAGAGCAGGAAGAACTTGTTGAAAAAGCGATTCTCTCAGCGTCCAAACTCGCTGATGTGAATGACAAGGTTTTATACGAAACGCTCTTACGTCCGGAACCGGCTTTGCGAATAGGTGTCATCAAAACATTTAATAAATTAAGAGATCCTACTGTTTTGGGAACGCTTCTTCCCTATTTTTATGATCCAGATATTAAAGTTCAGAATGCTGTGAAGTTTGCATTTATAGATTTTGGTGATGAATCGGTTCCCTACCTTCTCAATGTTTTGAATAATCCGGCACCACAGACTCAACTGGCTGTTCTCGGTTTATTGGAAGCACTGCAGAATAAAGAATCAATTCTTCCGATTATCAATCTTTTTGGAAATGAAAATGAAAGGGTAAGAGCCAGGGCTGTCAATACGATTTCAACATTTAAAGAAAATGCAGTTGATGATCTGGGAGAGTCTCTGGAAAGTGATGATAAAGATATCCTTTTGAACTCAATTTTACTTCTCGGTAAGATCAGGACTGATGAAGCTCTGGATTATTTGATACCCTATTTAGATCACAAGGATAAAGAAATAAGAGAAGCGGTTTTTGATGCTATTCTCCTGTTTACAGAATCTGCCGGAAGAAAATTGCTATCCATAATTGATCGAAGACATAAGAATCTGTACAGTTCGGCAGTTAAAGGACTCATTCTTTTGCGGGACATCAGGCTGATCATTGACAATCAGACTTCTTTGTTTAATAGAAATAATCGTAGTGAAGTGTTAATTTTCAATTCTTCTCTGGATGATTTAACATCTTATTTAAATGATCTATCTCTTTCGGGGCTGATCGTTCGGGATTTTACTTTGATAAAAGAGATCAGTCTGGCCTCTTTATTATTGATCAGTTCCCAGCGGACAATTGCTGAATCGGGATCGAGGTATACTACGTTTTATATTTCAAAAAATGATTTTCTGAAAAAATCTGATGAAGCTCTAAAATTGTCTTTTTCTTATATGCGTGATTATATGAGCAGTAAAAATCCTGAAGATTTGGAAGAAGCCAAGAAACAGCAGGAATTTAGTAATTTATATAAAGAATCAGCATTGAACCTGAATGATGAACTGGAAAATTATATCGGAACAACAGAAGAAGAGAAGAAAATGATCGATACCTTTGAGACATCCAGGCAGAATATAATTGACTTTTATGAGTCTGTTTCACTAAATAGAAAAATTCTGGCAGATGAGATATTAGCTGCATTTAATTTGAATTATAGTGATATTGTATCCGGGGAAATTTATTAGCTTTCAAGTCCCGAGAGGATTTGTTTTTCTGAACATAGCGGCTCTGCCACTTTCTGTGCGTGTTTCGGGTAAAAGGCTCCGAGTCTCGCCTTTTATGGAATCGACGGGACTCCTCTCTGGTCGAAAATATCCTATTTTCTTCTGTCGAGCCACCTCCATTCACTGTCGTGCCCGTCCCTAGGCACTAATCCTCGCTAGCTCGGCGTTCATTTCGGATCGAGTCCCTAGGACAATTATAAATAAAAAAAGGAACTTAATAAATTAAGTTCCTCAGTTTGAACGGAAGAGACGGGACTCGAACCCGCGATCCCCGGCTTGACAGGCCGGTGCGATAACCAGCTTCGCTACTCCTCCAGACAATGAAGTGAATAGTAACTATGTCGTTATTTTTTGTCAACCTGTTGGAAAAAAATATTATATTTTTGTTTGTTATGTAGTGATTCTGGAATTTCATCACTCTTTGACTCATTAGTTTATTTTACATAGCCGATTGGCAGCTGTCTTTGCGTGCTTGGGGTAAAAGGTTGCTGAGTCTCGACTTTTATGGAATCGACGGGACTCCTCTCTGGTCGAAAATATCCTATTTTCTTCCGTCGAGCCGATTTCGTTCACTGTCGTGGCCATCCCTGGTCACTAATCCTCGCACTTGCTCGGCGTTCTCTTCATATTCGAGTCCCAGAAAGTCATTATAAATAAAAAAGGAACTTAATAAATTAAGTTCCTTGGTTTGAACGGAAGAGACGGGACTCCTCTCTGGTCGAAAATATCCTATTTTCTTCCGTCGAGCCGATTTCGTTCACTGTCGTGGCCATCCCTGGCCACTAATCCTCGCACTTGCTCGGCGTTCTCTTCATATTCGAGTCCCTGAAAGTCATTATAAATAAAAAAGGAACTTAATAAATTAAGTTCCTTGGTTTGAACGGAAGAGACGGGACTCGAACCCGCGATCCCCGGCTTGACAGGCCGGTGCGATAACCAACTTCGCTACTCCTCCAGACAATGAAATGCATATTAACTATGACGCAATTTTTTGTCAATACTTTTGACGAAAAAATACCCCGGAGACGATTCGAACGTCCGACCTACCGCTTAGGAGGCGGTTGCTCTATCCCCTGAGCTACCGGGGCAAATATGCGAAATAATCCTATCCTATAGAAATTGGATTGTCAATTAGATTGAAACATTCAAATTATACTATAAAAATATCTGTTTTCGATTTATCATTCTTTTATGAAAAAATTTAACAATATTATTGAAGAACAGGTACAGGAGAGATTTCTCCGCTATGTAAAAATATGGACAACTTCAGACCGTGCTCTGGCTGAAGAAAAAACTCCATCAACAGAGAGACAATTCGATCTTTTAAATATTCTCGAAAGTGAGATGAAAGAGATTGGAATCAAAGATATATTTTTCAATGAAAAAGGATATCTCATTGGTCGAATTCCTGCTAATGCAGATGCACCGACAATCGGTTTTATGGCTCATGTCGACACAGCGTCAGATGCTCCGGGCAAAGATGTTAAACCTCAACTACATAAAAATTATGATGGTTCAAAAATAACCCTGACAGATGCTCTGGTAATAGATCCTTTAGAAGATACGGATCTTTCGATGTACATAGGAAAAACCGTAATTACTACAGATGGTTCTACTCTACTTGGAGCTGATGATAAAGCCGGAGTTGCTGAAATAATGACGGCTGCTTCGATTATTATGTCAAATGATGATATAAAACATGGAGAAATAGAGTTGATCTTCACTCCCGATGAGGAAACAGGTTGCGGGATGGATAACTTCCCTAAAGAAGAACTGCATTCTCAGGCTTGCTACACTATGGATGGTGGAAGAGAAGGGGAGCTGGAAGATGAGTGTTATTATGCTTATGGTGCAAAAGTAAAGTTTGATGGAGTTGTGATCCATCCCGGTTATGCCAGAGGTAAACTGGTAAATGCTGTGACAATGGCATCGGCTTTTGTCTCTATGCTTCCCAGAAATGAAAGCCCCGAGGCAACAGATGAGAGATATGGGAATTTTTGGGCTAACAATATTTCCGGAACTCTTGAGAGTGCTGAAATCGGTGTGTATATGCGATCTTTTGACGCTGATGATATTCAGAGGCGTGTGAAAGCTCTTGATAGTTTTGCTGTTGCTGTAGAATCTGCATTTCCCGGTGGTAAAGTCACCGTTGAGACCAAAAAACAATATGTCAATATGAAGGAAAAACTTGATATGCATCCGGAAGTAATGGCAAATGTGGACGAGGCTTTTAAGCTGGCTGAAGTTGAGCCATATAAAGTTGTTATACGGGGTGGTACTGATGGTTCCAGGTTGACAGAGATGGGTATTCCGACACCCAATATCTTTACCGGTGGACATAATTTTCACAGCCGGAAAGAGTGGGTTGGCGTTCCTGCAATGATCAGTGCAACGTCTATTATCCTGAATCTGGTTCAAATTTGGGTTAAATAGTACGAAATAGGCCGTCTTATATGAAAATTTAGGACGGTTTTTAATAACTCCAATTGGGGTTAATTCTTTTTTTGTGTTACAATTATGGTGAATGACTATGAATAAAATTGTGACTGGTACTCTTTTCATTTTAATTTTTCTCTTTTCCTGTAGTGATGTTTCAGATTTTCTTTTCGAAACTGAACAGAATATACAGATTCGTTCAATTAATAATGGAAGTGTTTATCAGGGAGGTGATTCTCTACCTCTGACTTTCAGCTTTGACCGGGAAATCATTCCTGAAGAGTTTACAGTCACAATTTTTGATGATTTGGGGACATCGTGGGGTGAAACTACGATTGATATTCCTCTTGTTGAAGATGAATTTCCCACATCACTAATTGTTCCCGAGCAGTTGCCTCAGGGGAAATATATTTTCCATATACGTGTTTTTGAAAATGATCAGGAAATTTCATTTAAAGAAATAATTATTTTCAAAACAGAAAGTGACTATCGTATAGAACAACTCTACTCTCTTCCCCATCAAACTAATTCAGGCAAACAAGTTCTGATAAAGGCCGTTGTAGACTCACCTTTCGATGAGGATCCTTTTCTTAGATGGAGTACCGGTGAGACTCTATTAAACGAAGGGTATCTTTCTGATGGTCTCGACTCTCTGAATTGGATTTCAGAAGATGAAAATGGGTTGTATACGATTAAACTGGAAGTTTTCCCCGAAAGCTGTGACTCCACTTTTCAATCAAATATTTATGATACAACTGAAATAATTGTCTCAGATCAGATAATAATAGAGACTAACAGCCTCGCTCCAGATGATGTTTATTCTCTACTTTTTCATTTTTCAGGAGATTTCCTTCCCACTGATGAAAACAATTTTGATGTTGTGAATTATGGAGAAATAAATTCTGAATCAATCAGTAATATTCTTGGTTATTCATTGTCTGTGAACACTGGTTTGAAAGCTGTCGGGCCTGCCTTACCAACAATCTCCGATGAAATTACTTCATTTTCTATAAGCGGAAGAGCTGTTATTGCTGATGAGATAAACTCTGGTAATGTTATTTCAATTAGTGATAGTGATAACAGTATATTGTCTTTAAATATAAATTCTTCAGGATTTCTTGAACTTTCAATAAATGAGGTTGTCAGTACAAGTTTATTCTCTCTATTTGATATTACGGATTTTACAATTTCAGTCATTCCTCTGGAAGAGCAGATTGAGATTCGATGGTATTTTAATGGAATAAACGGGGGATTTGATATTCTTGAAACGGAGTTTGTTAGCATTAATGGTGAGCAGATCTGTATAATTGGTGGAAGTGAAACAATCACAGGATCATCGATCTTTCTCGATGAATTGGGGATTTTTGTCGGGAACCCAGAACATTCGACTATTGATGGCGAGCAGTTTTATAGAGTAAAGAAATATCTTCTCGGTGAAAACCTGATTGCTGCAGATGGATATGATGGTATGGATGATGGGCTTCTGGAAATTAATCCGGGACAGGAAATTCTTCTCGGTTCATTTGTCAAATCTGTTAAAGATACGGAATTTGTATTATCCATTCCCGAACCTGAAAGCGGTGAGAGTGATGATAAATGGGCATTGGTTCTAAGGGATGAATTCGGCTCAGAATTGTTTTCTCTGAATAGCGATGATGCAATTCACGAGATGGATATTAAAACAGGTTTAACATCACAAAAAATCCGATTTTCATTATTAACTGATGAAGAACTTGTAGAAATAAATGTAAAAAATAACGAATTGAAGAATAGAGAACTAACTGATTTGCATCCCGGTGATATGATCTCTTTATTTTTTGAAACAAATGTCGAGAATAGTAATAAATCATATATAGATTTTTTTATTATTTATGCGAACTTTGATAATCAGATTCCTGAAAAAATTGCAACTTATCAGGAAGAAGAGAAATTTTTGTAATTTTTAAAAAATCTATAGAAAAAAAATATCGTTCTTTTTATTATTAGGATTATCAATTAGTAAATTTAAGAACCATTTCAAAATTTAAAAAGGGGCAATTTCAGATGAGGTTTCGTAAACTTCTTCCATTCATAATGTTAACTTTCCTCATTGTCGGTTGTGCCTCAGCACCGGAATCTGTCGGGGAGATTCCCGGCTGGTTCAGTAACCCTCCTTCAGAAAATGATGAGTATGTTTATTTCACTGTTTCAGAAAAAGTAGTGAACATTATCGATGCCGAACAGAAGGTTGGTGAAAAACTGTTTACCGAAATTCTGGATTATATAGGAATCAGCAAGGATGATTCACAGTTACAGGACCTTGATGAGTATAGGCGAGATTTAATCAGTCTTGTAACAGGTAATGAGATTCCCGGATTCAAGCTTATTGAAAAGCAGATAAATGATATGGAATCAGAATCTATTATCTATATTCTGGTCGAACTGGAGAAAAAACAGTTAACTGTCATAGAAGATGATCTTCTTGAAATATTGACTGCCGGATTGACCGCATCAATTATCTCTAATGAAGCAGAAGAATTTGTTAAAAACGGAGATCTTTATAGTGGAGCTGTCAGTTATTTGAAAGCAGCTCTTGAGTCTGCCGATTCTGACAATAAGTTCATTACAGGAAAGAACCTCGACACAGCTATAGAACTAATTAAACAGATCAGCATTGCTAAAATAAATTCACCTGCTACAATTGCTGTTGGCGAAAATGGAGTTTTTTCCGCTCAATTTAAACTGATAGATGAGAATATTACTCCCCTTTGGAACAATGTTTCTGTCAAGGTTACTTTTAGAGACAGAAAGAAAGGTTCTGTAATAAGTGATCGTTTTGCAAGTCTGAGAGCTGATGCCAATGGACAGGTTACATTTGTTCACCCCTCTCCAGGTTTTACAGGCTCGGGAAGAGTTGACGTCTCTCTTGATTTACTACGCGATATAGAGTCTCTTGAAAAACTGGAAGAAAATTATAGTGAAAAACTGGTAAAACTCAGATCTGATGTGGAAGCTGTTAAAGTATCTTTTGATTTTGAAATAATTTCTTCAGCTCCATTTGTTCCAACTGGTATACTGATCATAGATTCTGACTTTCTAAGGAAACCCCTCGATTCAACATACACTGCGGAAGGATTAGAAGATAACCTTGTTGAAGCAGGGTTTATAATATCAGTACTCGATGTCGATAGAGACGGATTGCTTAATCTTACGGAAAAAGAGTTTTTACGGGATATTCCCTATATGGTGGATTCTGAAATCAATAGAGTCATTTACGGTATTGCCAGAATCACCGAGTTTGATGATTCTGCTGCCGGATTTACAGTTGTCACAGAAGCTGAAATAAAAGTGGTTGATATTGATACAGGTGAGATCATTTTTAACGAAATAATAAGCAAACGGGTACAGGGCGGAGAATCTCAAACTACAATAAATACGTCATTTAAAGAACTGGGAAAGAGTTTCTCATCACTCCTGATCGACAAACTCCCGTGATATAAAATAATCGGCTCTGTTTGTACACAAGCCGCTTATATCCCACTGTGTAAATTGTTTAAAAAGATCTTCATCATCCACAGTCCATGTCATTACTTCATATTTTCTACTCAGATTTTGAAAAAGCTTTTTACTTAGGAAGCGGTGGTCAGGTTTTATTGAGCAGTTTTTTTGAAAAAACCGGCCTTCTCCCCGACGCATCAACAGAGGAATTTCGCTTGTATTTGAATATATGAGTGACAGAGGAATATCTTTTGAAAGTCTTTTTATTCGCATAAGAGACACAGGATTAAATGAAGATATGAGAACTCTGTTTTCCAGATTAAAATCCTTGAGCATTTCAAAGACTTTTTTTTCAAGGCCTCGGTTTTTCAGATAGTCTGATTTCAGCTCTATATCGTAATATACTTTGTCTCCCAGTAACTGCAGGACTTCTTCGAAGAGAGGGATTTTTTCACCGGTAAATTTTTTCGAAAATCGGGAACCGCAATCAAGAGATCTGATCAACGAAATATCAGAATCCAGAACATTTCCATTATGACCAGTCATTCTATCCATGTTGTTGTCATGGAAAACGACAAGTTCACCACTTCTGCAGATCTGTACATCGAGCTCTACACCGGGAACTTTGTGTATCAATATTTCATTAAAAGAAGGAAGAGTGTTTTCAGGAGCTAATTGAGGACAACCTCTGTGACCGAAGAGAAGGGGAGCATTCTCCCCTTTGAAAATTCGCGATTCTGCCATATAAATGATACTACTGTAATTAGGTGCAATTGAAAACTATTATAAATCAGAGTATTGTGATTGATTATGAAAGATATTAAATACGATCCCGATGATTTGATCGCTGCATTAGCAACACCGTGGGCTGAAAGCGCATTGGCTGTTATAAGAACATCAGGACCGGAATGTATAAATAAATTAGCTGGAGTGTTTTCAGCTTCCGATAAATTGTTAATAGTCCCAGGAAATACTGTTGTTTATGGGCACATCGTCGATGGTAATACTTCACTTGATGAAGTTATGGCTGCGGTTTATAGAGCTCCAAAGAGTTATACGGGACAGGAAAGCGTTGAGTTTTTTGTTCATGGCAGCCTGCCGGGTATAAAAAAGATTCTCGAACTCCTCTTCCGGTCAGGTTTCAGAGAGGCTTCTCCAGGGGAGTTTACCTTCAGAGCTTTTTTGAATCAGAAAATGGATTTGACCAGAGCTGAAGCTGTTCAGGAAATAATCAGTGCCAAATCCAACCAGGCTCAGTCTCTTGCTTTAAATCGCCTGTCCGGTTCTATTGAGGGCAGTATTAACTCCATAAAAAGTGATATGACCGATCTTCTGGCATCTGTTGAAATCCAACTCGATTACCCCGAAGATGAAGTGGAAATGCCCGATGTAACAGCGTCGGAAACCAAACCTATAGAAGATAAGATGAACCGTTTACTTTCAACGTATAGAGCGGGGAAAATATACCAGGAAGGTGTGAAGGTTGTTCTGGCCGGAAAAACCAATGCCGGAAAATCCTCTCTGTTCAACCTTTTTCTAAAAGAGGATCGATCCATTGTCTCCGATATTCATGGAACAACGAGAGACTATCTCGAGTCATGGATTTCGATAGGAGGCATCCCTGTCCGTTTGTTTGATACGGCAGGTTTGAGAGATGCCGATCATCCAATAGAAGTTGAGGGAATTCGCAGAAGTAATGAAATAATCGATAATGCTCATGTGATTCTTTATCTGGCAGATGCTCAGGAAGGAATCACACCGGAACTGACAAGTTTTATGACTGAATATAAAGATGATAAACGCTGTGTTTATCTCTGGAATAAAGTTGATAAAGCTGTTGTTTCAGCTCCCGAAGGATTTCTTCCTGTCAGTGCATTGACCGGAGAGGGCTTTTCAACATTGGAAAAAATGATTAAAGAGATCGTGTTCAAAGATCAGTATGTGCCGGGTAATGAACCGGTAATAGACTCTATGAGGCAGAAAAACCTGCTCGAATCGGCTTTGGATTCTATCAATAAATACAATGACGCATTGAAGCGGGGCATGCCAATGGATATGGCCGCTGTCGATCTGACTGATGCCCTTCATTCTCTGGGAGAGATTACGGGAGAAGTTACTTCTGTCGATGTACTCGAACGAATGTTTTCAAATTTTTGTGTAGGTAAATAATATGGATTTTGATGTAATAGTAGTCGGTGGAGGCCATGCTGGAATTGAAGCGTCTCTAGCGACATCGCGCCTGGGATTTTCCACTTTGCTGGTGACTCAGAATCTCGATTGCATAGGAAAATTGTCCTGTAATCCTGCTGTGGGCGGTCTTGCTAAGGGGAATATTGTCCGTGAAGTTGATGCTCTTGGTGGTGAAATGGGTAAACTCATAGATGCCGCGATGATACAATTCCGTATTTTAAATAAAAGCAGGGGGCCAGCAGTACAGGCTCCTAGAGCTCAGGCAGACAGATTCTATTATCAGCAGCTAGCAAAAGAGACTGTCGAGAGCAGCCCAAACCTGCATTCATACCAGGATACAGTTATTGATCTCCTTCTAAACAATGAAAAGGGTCTCTGTTCCGGTGTCGTTACAGAAAGAGGCAGGAAAATCACTTCGAAGGTTGTTGTTCTGACTACTGGAACCTTTATGGAAGCGAAAATCTTTATCGGAGAATACAGACAGTCATCAGGTAGACTCGGAGAACCTGCTGCAATTGGTCTGGGTTCAGCTCTTAGAGGACATGGATACCGTCTGGGACGATTAAAAACAGGTACTCCGGCGCGGATTAAAAAGAGCTCTATAGACTTTAGTAAAATGGAAGAACAACATGGAGATAATCCCATGCTTCCTTTCTCTTTTTCCAATGAGAATATAGATCGCCCGGATCACAGTTGTTATATCACTTATACAAACGAGGAAACACACAGAATCATTACAGAGAATATGGCAAGATCCCCTTTATACTCAGGTGAAATTGTCGGTGCAGGACCACGCTATTGTCCGTCTATTGAAGACAAGGTTGTTCGTTTTCCCACACGGGATAGACATCAGGTTTTTGTTGAACCGGAAGGAGCGACTTCAGAAGAAATGTATTTAAACGGTATATCATCATCACTACCGGAAGAAGTACAGTCTCAATTTTTAAAGACCATTCCCGGGCTGGAAAATCTGCAGATCATGCGTCCCGGTTATGCTGTGGAATACGATTATATCGATCCTACTCAGCTTCTTCCGACTCTGGAAAGTAAAAATCATAGAGGCCTTTATATTGCCGGTCAGACAAATGGTACATCAGGTTATGAAGAAGCCGCATGTCAGGGATTGATTGCAGGAATCAACGGTGCGTTAAAGTTGCAGGGCAAAGAACCGATGATTCTGACCCGTGACGAAGCTTATGCCGGTGTTCTAATTGATGACCTGGTTACTCTTGGAACAAATGAACCCTACCGGATGTTTACTTCCAGAGCTGAGTATCGGTTATCTCTCCGCCATGATGACTGTGATATGAGGTTGTTCCCCAAAAGCAGTTATGTCGGACTTCTCAGTGACAAAGCGAATGAGTTATTCCAAAAGAAAAAAGAGTCAATTGAAGAGATTAAGGAACTGTTGCTCAACAGAAGAGTTAAAAAGAAAGACCTCGAAGGCGATCTCAACGTTCTCAAACCACACATCGGTGATACTCTGTATAAGACAGTCAAAGATCCCGAGGTTTCTATTACACAGCTTCAGGAGATCGAAACAAAGATAAAAGACTATAAATCTCAATGGGTCAAACACGCTGAGCTCGATGTTAAATATGAAGGGTATATCGCGAAACAACAGAAACAGGTTGCCCGTTTTAAAAAAATGGAAAATGTAAAAATCCCTGTTGATTATGATTATGATTCCATCGAGGGAATTTCTTCGGAATCTAAAGAAAAACTCAAGAAAATCAAACCTCTGTCTGTTGGACAGGCCTCTAGGATCTC
>Ga0209475_10002295_pt1 | contig 19743 bp, 7 predicted proteins | sample tdDd471_FD_187128 | JGI IMG/M metagenome (GOLD analysis project Ga0209475, IMG submission 187128) | Marine sediment microbial communities from the Atlantic coast under amendment with organic carbon and nitrate - tdDd47.1 (SPAdes)... | ecosystem: Environmental > Aquatic > Marine > Coastal >... | reverse complement strand
GCATGTCGGTCAGCCATTAAACCAACCTGCTCATACTGGTGTTTGATGCTTAACTGACCATTTTCGAGCCTAAATGAGCATTGGTTATGGTTACTCACAAAATCTATCTTTTTAAACCGGTGCCCCAAATGAATATAGCTATCTGCAATTTGAAATGCTTTGGCTGCTTCAGCGGCCTGCCACTCACAATGCCATACCTCTTTGGTACGCATACTAACCAGCAACATACCATCATCAAAATTCTGATAGCTATCTGCTTTTTGTTTAAAACGAATCATCAAGACCTCTTCGCCACGGTATTTTGTTATCCCCTCTAAAGTATAATCAAAAGCGTTTTGATAGGCTTTATTAACAAATGGCTTATGAGTAAGTAAGGGATCTGATAACTGTACCACCTCTTCTCGTAAAGCCATATGGGGTTTAAATCTTATAACCTGACTATAATTATCTGTTTTGTAAATACGCCCATCTTTGAGTTGAGAAACATGAGGCGCTTTAGCACTCTTATTATAATGCTGTTCTATAGTTAAACCAAAATCAGAAAGTTCGTACAGTAAATTATCTTTTCGTATTGTTTGGCGGTATACGCCTTCAAAACTTCGCCTCAGCACACTTTTCTTTTTAGATATACTTGCGTAAACAGCTTTCATTACTGCCTCTACCTTTAGAACTGTTGTATTCACAACAGCTTTTGTGCAGACGACTTTATTCTGATCATTTTTCAGTTGTGCTATAGATACCTCGGTATACGCTCTACCGGCATTACTAATCATTAGTACATCTGAATTATCAAGTGTGCTATTATCCAAAGCAAAAATACCAGATGCATTGGCGCTTGTCTCTATATGTTTTCCGCTTACAGCTACATCGGCAAATGGCACCAAGGCACCTTCTTCGTCAAGTACAATGGCTATAAACTGGTCTTCGGTATTGTATTCTACTAAGTACCGTTGCCATAGGTCTGAAGAAAATACATTGGACCACAGTGTGCCTTTTTCAGTTGTTTCATGACGACTCTGAACAACTGGCTTATCCGATTTTTTTAAAGTACCAAAAACAGCTGTTTTAGCTCCCGGTGAAGAAGTGCTTGACAGACCTGCAATATCCACTCTGTATGCTCTTGCCACATCGGAGCTAAAGAACTTCAAAGTAGCTTTCCCTTCAGCATTGGTAGTCAGATTAGGTTCCCAATGTAAGGTTGCCCGTTTATCAAATGCAATACCCGCACTGGTGTAATCATCATAAACAGGACTATAAAATTCACGTTGGCGCGTATAGCCAAATAAGCGCAGGTTGTTGACTCCTTTCCTATTTGCTTTTGAGCGTATCCCTTTACCATCGTGGGTATAAATAGCTAAAACAGCAGGTGGTGAAGCATAGACATCCAAATCCAGTGCAGCATTCATTGATCCGGCAAACTGTACCGGGTGGTTCTTTAAATCGTGCCTTAATTCAATGGATTGAACCATTGCCGGGTCCATACCAATTAAATCAGACAAATTCATTGGTTCAACCAATGAATTTAAAAATCCATTTCCATCTGTACTACCTACATATTGCCCATCTATATAAAGATAAAACTTATGCAGTCCCTTCCCTTTAAGTACTAACTGAATATATTCTTGTGATAAAACAGGTGCTTGAATATTTATGCTTTCTCCCTCTTCATCAGGGCTATTATTTGCGATTTCTCTTGAGAAATTTCCATCTTTTAAAACATTATTACCGACCATTTTGTCAGTGGTTATAATTGTTACTTCCAAATCAGGTATAGCATCAAAAAGCAAATCGATAAGGCCACTGTGCCATGGTGTATTTTGTGCAATAGCCTCTATCTGTTTTTCTCCAACAATGTGATTGGCAGCTCCAAAATGATCGGTCATCTCTTCTTTAGGTGTTTTTGCTCTATTGGATACTATTTCAACTTCTTGAATAAATACATCAGTTGTATCAGCAAGACCTAAATCCGTCAATCGCTTATCATCATTTCGTACTATACCACTCCTTGATAATGCTTTACCATCAACCTGAACAGCATCACTTTTGAAAAATGTTGTTGGAACATTTTCGCTCATGCCCATGCGGGTACGTGCACCTTTATCAACGGCCTGAAAGGATAGGTTGGATTCCAGATCAACAAAGAAATCACTCTTATAGTACATCTTATTACGTGTCTGCACCACTACATCAACGGTATCATTAAAGTCAAATAAAGGAAACTCGAATAGCCCCTTTGCATCGGTTTTAACACGGTAGAAATCCATTATATCACCTTTAGTGATCATCGTCAGCTCAATACCTTTAGGGGCAGGTTTATTGCTTTTTCGGCGTTTCACAGCACCCTTTACGTACATGCCATTCTCCATCATATATTCAGATTCAGGCACACTGTCCTGCAAGCAAGCTTTCCAGTTAAAGCGTCGCCAGCCATTGGTAAGCATTAGCAATTCCATTTTATTATGGGCTTCACGGGTATCATTGGTAAGGTTTGTAATATTTTGCGTAATTGATGGAATATCAGAAGTCAAGTTAAGATAATCAAGCAGCGATTGTTGCTGATATAAAGAATCAGGAAGTAATGCAACATCGGTTATTGATACAGAGAAGTCACCTTCAACAGCTTGTCCTGCCTTATCACTAATATAAACATCAATATCAACAGCCTCTCTTTTACCGGCTTGCTCTTTTGATACAGTAACATCAATATTCAGATCATCATAATGGTTGATGAAGCTCAGGCGCTCACATCGGGGAATATAGTCTTTATCCAGAATAGTAAATTGTGCTACTCCAGTTCTGAATTTATCTTTTGGTATGTTAAACGTGAGGCTTCTTCCATTGATAATACCCTGAAGGGCCACTTTAACAGAACCATTTTGCATGCCTATAAGATATAACAAAGGCTTAAGCTCATTAAGCTGAGCCATTACTTTAAGTTGTATAGTATCTTTATGAAAGGTGTTATTGAGATTGATAGAAAAGCCTTGAGCACGTGCTCTTGGCAAACTATAACTTAATTGTTCCTCCTTATTCCCTTTTACAAGTGCTTTATAAGTTCGGCCTTGTTCCGGCTTTAAATAAAAGTAGCCTTTACCGTTTTCAAGTGGTCTGATAAAAGCATGAGAATTTCCTAAATCATCAACAATCTGCCCTTCAAACTGCATTGGCCGACCAGCTTGATTAAGTCCTTCAAAAGCAATTAAAGCAGGTAATCCGGCCACCATCTCTCCCCCTTCGGGATAAAACTGTAAAGATAATTGAGGCGATGTATGGCTTAGGCCTTCAGTAGGCATTGAGTCATTCGACACTGTAGTTACAGCATCAGATTGTATGGTATCCTTTATATTCTCAACATCAAAAGGTTCCTCTTCGTTAAGAATGGATATTTCTTGTTTAAAGAAAAAGTCAGAGCCCACATTTCGCATCCAGTTAGTATAGGCAACAATAAGGTATTTGCCACTTCTTAGATCGTCGGATAAAGGGAAATGACCTGAACACGCCCCTTCGCTAAGCTGGTATATTTTTTTACTGACAACCTTGCCGTTTGGGTTAATCAATTCAAGGTAAATAACCTTCTCTAACTTCTCTTTTTTATGGTTAGCGGCATTTAGGAGGTAGGCCTTAAACCACATATCATCCCCGGCATGGTAGAGTGGACGATCGAAATGAAGGAATAGTTTTTCCTGATGATTGGCAATGGTCTGTGTATGAATTTTATTAACCACTTTTTTAAGCGGTGTATCATCTGATGTGGTAAAGGCAGTGAGCATAAAAGTAGTTAACAGTAAGCAATACGTTAATGCGTTTTTTCTGTCCATTGTAACTTTCATTCGAATTGAATTAGGGTGTAATAGGTATTTTATACAAAAAATGGGACACCCTCTATACCAGAATTTGCCCCATTCAAAATCAACTTCAATCTAAATACAAAAGGTTATTTTTTCTTTTTCTTTTTACTTTCTTTGGTTGGTGCGCTGCAATCGACTTCCAAACGAGCTTTCTCTTCTACATAAGCTTTCTCAGCATTTAATTTGGCATCTTGAAAACGTTGCCCTTCAGCTTTGTTATCAAAGCCCATTTTATCATTTGAAATCTGTTTATTAAACTTATTTTCTATCGCAGCCAGGTAGTTATCCACGCTTTTCATGGTTTGAGTAAAGTATTTAAACTCAACTATCGAAATCTTCTTTTTTACAAACTTTCGAAAACTATAATCCAGCATTTCATAAGGTACTTCTTCCTTAGAGTAGTAACCTTTGGATTTCCGCTTTTTAATGGCTTCCATCTCCGTCCTGAAATATTCTAATTCATCGAATATTTCATACATAAGCTCACATTCCTCTATTATGGGGTCTGTAGTGCTCTGAGCTATCATTGTAGAACCAAATGACATTAACAGCAACAAACAAACGATTAGTATATTTTTGACCATATAATATAATAAAGCAGTTGAAAAGGAGGATTGCAAAGTGCTAACACACTTTACAATCCTTTACTAACTATAGTAACCTACTATTGCTTAATTATCTTTCCTGTAAATCGTTCTCTGCTTTCAGAACCGGATAATACAACAATGTATAATCCTTTTGGCATTTGCCCTACAGGTAAATCAACATATGAGCCTGATAACGTTTCGTGACTCATCAACTGACCCGTTAAGCTGTAGATCTGAATCTGAGTAAAACCATCTGCATTATTAATGGCTAATGTATGCTTCACAGGTGATACCAAAGGATAAACAAGTGACTTGTCCTCTTCTACCGGTCTGGTGATAAAGTCTTTCGTCAGCAGTTTCTCATTCACCGCTTCCGTTGGTATGGTAAAGTTAAAGCTAAATGGCTGCACAATACCCGAACGGAGGCCTTCAGCCTTATAACGGTAATCTACCGTTAACAACCAATAGGCATCATCTACGGTTCTCACACTATCTTTAAAATAAGAACCTTCAAATTCGGCAGGCGACGAAATAACAAAGGTTACAGGATCATATACCGGTTGTACATCTACAATAGCCATTGAATCAGGAATGGTTAACCACTCATCAAAAGGCTTTTCAACCGTTTTAATCTTATTTACACCCGGAACATATGTTAATGTGATGTCATCACCAGGATACCAATCGATAGACGTTGAGTCAGTTGGTAAATAAGCGGTATCTAATACAGCAGTGTATGTACCGTTGATTGGAATTGTTAAATCTAAAGTTCCTAAAGGAATACTACGGTTAGTTGAAACGATTGTTGTATCGCCATAATTGTAGCTTACATCACCTTTGGACATGTATGCCTGGAAGTTTGCAATAATAGTATCACCTTTTAGATCATCACCATGTACCCACTCTACATATGTTGTGTCTTTAACTAATACCGTATCGACTAATAACATCGTTTCAGCATCATCAATAAATTCAACACGCATTGTTGTATCTGTGATAAAGGTACCTAATTCAGAAATTTGATCAACACCATTATAGCTCCAGTTAACCAAACCAGTATCTGTCCTTGCTTCCAGTAGGTTATCCCACTGAGGCACCCAGGTACCAGTTACTTCTTCCACTCTGTCCCAGTTATATGATCCTTCTTCATTTACAGGTGTACCAACAACATAAGTAATCACAGAATCCTGATACATCCATTCCACCTGACCATCTGCCAGTTGAGTAGTTAATGTATCCCAGTCAGTAACTTTGTAAAAATCTAAGTCAAGGTTTACAATAAGCGAATTCTCATCATCGAAATAACGTGATACAAAAGTGGCGAATGTACGTTTTGTTGGCAGTATATCCTTGTTATGGATATTCTCCTCATCATTGATCGACACCATAAAGTCAGCCGGATCAATATTCACCTGCTGTGCTTCCTCAGTCGTCGATTCATGATCATCAAACACATAGTTTACATCTAAATCCTGAGTGAAATCTATAAATATGGATGATAAATCACCCGCTAGTTCAGCTTGTGTAGCATGGGCATCGGCACCAGCCATCTGGCTGTGCAGTACTCTATCAAATGGAAGCACAACTCCTCTATCCCATCCTTGTAAGGCCGTACCTGTATAAGTTATATGAAGGTTATCCGTAAATAAAACCGGTTGTGTAAATTCCATTTCTAATTTATGGGCAATAAACCTTGGCAATCCTGTTAATTCATCAATAACAATAGGCACTCTAAAGTTTATTGGAGAATCCTGAACAACCGTTCCATCTGCCGAAACAATATCAATCACAAAGTCACCCACAGCAATATTACGAACAGACAAAATACCTAGGTTAAATTCAAAATCAATAATGACTTTGGTTGAAGTAGAATCTGTTACTGCCACAAGAGATAGTGGAGGAACACCCGGACTGTTATTTGTTACAGCTTCATCAGTAAATAAACGTAGCGCACCATCTTCAACAGTTGTGTGTGTACCACCTGTATATGAAACAGTAATATCATCTGTTTTAATCGTTGCTGCCAGTAAAGTAATATTTACGATGTGCGCATCATTAGCATCAAGTTCTACTGTTGAAACGGCACGTTCTGTTCCATTAACTTTAATAACAAATGCACTCTCTTCACCTACAGGTAAAGCATTAAGCTCTTTACTAAATACAAGCTTAATATATTCTCCCAGTAAATCGGTAGCCGGCATAACACTTAATTCAGCCTTTGCACCTGTCATTTTATTTACCAAAGGAAAATCGCTGAATGCTTCCAGAACACCTTCATCTGATGACATAATAGCATCACCACTATAGTCTAAAGTCAACACATCATCAACAGACGCAGCAGTAGCAAGTAATAATACCAATTGATCTGTATTATCCGTGTTGGTGTATAATGAATCAATCGCAATATCTCCTGATACAGATCCATTAACCACAAAACCTGAACCATGGTCGAAATTGAATTGCTTCATTTCTTTATCAATGGTAATAACAACAGTATCTCCTAAAGCATTTGTTTCTACCGGACGAAGAACAAGTGGCGGTAATATAGGTGAGTTATTAGTAACCAACCCCTCTTCAAACGAAGCCAATGAGTTACCAGCACCACTTAATAATTGCCCCTGTGCTCTATCGTAAGATATTAACACTTCATGATGACGATAAGTAGGTTTTGTAAAATATACAATAAGCTTAGATCCATCAGCTGACGTTTTTACCTTCTCAATTTCAACATCCTCATCAGCATTATTTACCTCAAGACTAAAACCATGACCACCATACATTGTGGTGTCTTTAGCAGCCAAAGGCTCGCTAAGGCTCATCTCCATACTCATACCATCTTCTAATGTTGTTGCATTAGACATTTTAGCAGGAGTCCAACCATAAGCTCTCATCGAAAAAACACGTGGATTACCATTGGGACCAGATTTAATAGCCAGATCAAATGCCCCTTCAACATCAATTAAATCAACAACAATGGGTGAAGTACTGTTATTACCAGCATATACACCTTGCGATACACCATTGATAAACACCTCAACATCTTTATTATTACTTCCTATAACCAGCTGTGACAAACCTGAAATGGCCGGATGATCTATTGATGTAGACAATGAGTCATTTTGATTTGGATTAAACACCAAATAGTTAAATGACTTGTTATAAACACCTTTTTTAAACTTAGCGTACATGTGGTGCTGATTTTTCAACTCAGTCGTGTAGCCATTCCATTCTAAATTGGCCCCTGTCTGATCAGATATAACTCTCCACTTATAATACTCTGCCGTTGTTTCTATTTCTTCATGCTGATCCCACCAGAACGCAAAATCCTGGTCGTAAGATTGACTCTCCTGCGCCATAACTGTGCCACCTAAAAGAAGTGCCACCAATAGGAGATTAATTAAACTTATAATTTTTTTCATATCGATGTTTTTTAGGTTTTTAGTTAGCTGATCCATTATAACCAGGATTCTGATCAAGGTTTGGATTTAAATCTCGCTCTCTTAATGGTACCGGAAACAGCATATTGTATTCTGATACATTACCCGCCAATACAGAGCTAGTTGCATTAGCCCACTTTTCATCATCAAATACATCTTGTGACTGAGATAGATATTTTGTTGCCTGTATCTTTTCCATAAACGTACCGGTTCTCACCAAATCAGATAACGAATGTAATTCAAAGGACAACTCACGCTTACGCTCATCCCATACCTGACTTCTGAAATCAGCCTGCGTTAAACCAAATAAATCAGCCGGATAATTCGTTGGATAAACATTTGAACGACGTGCTCTTGCTCTTACCTGATTGATATATTCATAAGCACGCCCAGGTCCTTCAATCTCATTAACAGATTCTGCCATCATCAATAATACATCAGCATAACGAATAACCGGTACATTAACCGGACCGTTAAACCCTGAACCAATCCAATTGATGAATTTTAAATGCTCTGGCCATCCACGTGGAAATTTAAAATCAGATTTCATACCGTATTTGGTAATCATTATCTTGTCTTTATTCTGGTGTAGGCTTGCACTGTGATATAAGCGAGCATCCGTTAAGCTATCAACAAATAAATCAGCATCTGTATCAAAAGTGGCATCAAATAGCTTCACATATTCAGGTCGTGCTGCAATACGTGTTGAGCCAGAGTGCCAATAACCAAAAATACTACCTTGGTCTTCTGATGTATCATCATGCCCAATCTCAAAGATTGATTCGTTATGATATTTGTTTGATGTAGAAAAGAGGGATTGATAGTTATCCAGTAATGAATAATGACCGTAGTCAATTACTTTTCCACAATAATCTCTGGCACGTTGATAAGCCGTAAAATCATCTACCCACTCATATCCATCAAGCTGGCCATAGCGCTTTGCTGAAGCTAAGTACAAATATACACGGCCTAACATTGAACGTGCCGCACCTACAGTAGCTCTACCTTTATCGGTAATTTCAAGAACCTTACGCATGTAGCTGATACCATCTTCGTCTTGTTCTATAATTCTACCAATGGCTTCTGGCGGTAACTCCCAATACGTTAGATTCTCATCAAAACTATTATATTTGAAATACAATGATTGCTCAGCAAATTCAAGGTCACTAATAATTTGTCCATATACTTCCTCCACAGAGTTTCTACCCTTCAAGATCGTTGCATCTTCAAAGTCACGTGTTTCGTCGGTATGAATTGGCACTCTTCCCCAGTATTTCACCAAATTAAAATAGGCAAATGCACGTAAGAATTTGGCTTCACCCACTATACGCTGCTGTAAAACAGAATCCATAGGTACATCAGGCAAATTCCCAATTACATTATTTGCTCTGTTAATAAGCATGTAACTCAAGGCCCATACATTACTGGTCACCACATCGTTTTCGCTTAATGTGGCAATGGCAATTGGTCCGCCATAATTGGCTTTAGCACCATCGTTGTAATTGACATCACTCAGCTTATTCATCATAAGCAGGTTACCATCCATACCATAAGTGGAGTTTTGGGTATTATCTTTATTTCTATCAGTCATAGCGCGGTAAACACCATTAACTGCTATGATGGCATGTGTTTGATTCTCGTAGAAATTATCATCTGTTAATACCGAGAATGATTCTTCCTTAATAACATCTTCGCAACCCGCCAAGAGGCTAAGTCCAAATAGTATAATTAAGAATTGATATATATTTATTTTTCTCATTATCATCAATTTAAATAGAATTAGAATCTGGCGTTAACACCGAATGAATAAACAAATGGCGTTGGTGCACCCGCATTATCCATACCTGGCATCAGTCCTTTATTTTTACCCATACTTACCTCAGGATCATAACCTGTGTATTTAGTCCAGGTATAAATATTCTCGAATGTTGTACGAACACTAAGTTGCTTCATACCGATCTTCTGAGCAATATTAGATGGGAAACGATATTGTAGAGTTACTGAGCGGAACTTGATATAATCACCACTTTCTATGTGATAAGTCTGGAATAATTTATCATCATATCTAACCCATGGTAACTCAGCTCTAACACCGTTAGCAAACTCGTCATTAGTAGGATTTCCTTCATCTCCAAAATAATAAGAGTTCTCAGGTCTCCAACGGTTTGTAATAGTAGCGAGCTTATTCTTATTTTTATTATCAAACATTTCCTCCAGCTTTTTACGTGTACCATTGTATATTTCACTACCATGACGGAAGGTAAACATCATACGTAACTCTAAACCTTTGTATTTAAAACTGTTTGATAAACTTCCGAAACCATCAGGGTGCCCCTTACCAATTTTAACACGATCATCAGGTGTAATAATTCCATCACCATCCTGATCGATAAAACGTCGGTATCCAGGACGGTTCTCACCAATATATTTTTGCTCCACAGGGCCTGCTTCAGCTTCTGCGTCGGTGTGGAATATACCATCCGAAATAACACCATAGAAAGTACCTACAGGCTGCCCTTCCTGAAGAATATAATCGTCCATAATCATATGGTCTGATTCTCCATTTAATTTCAACACCTTATTTTCATTACGAGCATAATTAGCCGATAATGTCCATTTGAATCCAGCCTGCTTAATCACATCACCCCTAAGAGCTATTTCAAAACCTTCGTTACGCATCGATCCAACATTGGTCCAGTCAGTTACATAACCCGACTGCGATGCCACATTATTATTTAGCAGCAAGTCGTAGGTATCTTTTCGGTATACATCAAAAGTCACACTTAAACGCTGATTAAAAGCCAAAAAGTCGATTCCGGCATCGATCATTTCACTGGTTTCCCACTTCAAATTATCATCTCGCACATTATTTAGTGCAACGCCAGACGTTAAAGAACCGTTTAAGATATACTTATGCAGACCATAGTTATCTCTAGATAAAAGCGATGGAATACCCTGGTTACCCGTAATACCAAAACTAGCTCTTACTTTTAAATTATCAAGCCACTCGGCCCCTTGTAAAAACGCTTCTTCACTAGCTCTCCACGATACAGCACCAGATGGGAAATAGGCGTATTTATGTCCTGTACCAAATTTATTTGAACCATCAATACGATAAGCAAATGTGGCAAAATATCGGTTGTCGTAGTTATAATTTAAACGACCAAGTGTTGACTGTAACTTAGGTTCCTCATACCAACTTTGTGGCACATAAGGATCCACACCTACACCAATATTATAAATACCTAAATCGGAATATTGATAGTCAGAGTTGGCCGCATCGTTATACCAATCCGTATTTTTTGTATATGATAAACCAACAACAGCATTCACATTATGTACCTTATTAAAAGTATTCAAATAGGTTAATGTTGATTCTCCAAGCAAGGTGCTTTTGTTATTGGTTGAGAATGATGATAAACCGTTTGTGTTTTTACCTTTTGAAGTGGTAGAAGGATAAAACTGGCGTCTCTCCGCAAAACTCATACGATAACCTCCACGCACCATTAATGTTAAAGAAGGGTGAAGCTTAAACATAAAGCGTGTATTAATACGCATCTCTGAATTTTTCTTAATATTCTGCGAGTTATTCATCGATGTTAATGGATTACTCAAATCTGTTCCATCAGCATCAAGTTCTTCGTCTGTTGGTACATAAAATGGATCTTTTGTTGGTGGCGTTAATAGGGCTTTCATCACCGAACCATAACCTTTGTATGTTCCACCAGTACCACCCGTACCCGAAGTTTGATTTCCTGAAGTTGCCAAATTAATATCAGTAAACATATCTAACCAACGACCAGCCTTATGATTTAACTTAAAAGAACCACTAAACTTTTCTAAAGATGATCCTTTCACTACTCCTGACTCATCGGTAAAATTAATATTCGTACGGAAAGTTGTTTGTTCACTTCCTCCATCAATCGCCAAATCATAACTTTGAGAAAGAGCTGCTCCCTGAGAGAACACTTGCTCTTGCCAATCCGTATTGGTTGAATCTTTATATGTTTCTGGGGTCAACCAACGTTCATCACTTGAAAATTGCTCATGCTGATAAAATGCATAATCAACCGACTCCATCATATCCATACGCTTCATAGGTTGTTTAAAACCCATGCGTGCGTTAAGACTAATATTGGTTTTACCCGCTTCACCTTTCTTTGTGGTAATAATAATTACTCCGTTGGCACCACGCGCACCATAAATTGCTGCAGCCGATGCATCCTTTAATACTTCGATAGACTCAATGTCATCCGGATTAATATTAACCAATGGATTTAAAGGATCTTCTTCATCCAAAGCAATACGCTCACGGTCATATGAATACTCAATAGGAAAACCATCAATTACAAATAACGGCTGCGTATTAGAGTTAATAGATCCTACACCACGAATAAATATCTCGGTAGCACCACCTAGTGTTCCATCACCCGATGAAACATTCAAACCAGCCACTCGACCTTCGAGAGCCTGATCAAGTGTAATATTCTCAGTCATATTAATATCTTCCAAACCAACAGAAGAAACACTACCGGTCAGGTCACTTTTCTTCATTACACCGTAACCAACAGCTATAACCTCATCTAGCTCATTAATATCAGGTACTAAAATGACATTAATGGTTGTTTGCTCACCAACCTCAACTGTTTGATTGGCAAAACCAATAAATGAATATTGTAACTGATCGGTACTTGATACATTCGTTAAAGAGTAATTACCATCCATATCGGTTATTGTTCCCCGGTACGATGGCAATACAATTACGTTCACACCCGGAATGGGTTCATTAGTCTCCGAATCCACTACTCGTCCATTAATAGTTCGCTCCTGAGCGAGAACCATCATTGGAAAAAGCATGCACAATAAATAAGTAAAGAGTTTTTTCATAGATTTTTGATTTTTTAGCATCACTTATTAAAATTTCCTTAAATGTATTTTGCATTTGTTTGCATTTGTTAATAATTAACCCAACTTAGTTTTAAACTAACCTCATTTGGTATCAATACCACATGAGACCTCAAAATCAGAATATTAAATCAGTAATTAAGAAATATTGGTTAATTGCATATAACATTACCAAACCGATGACTTTGACGTTTACATATCATCTGATGCTAAAGTATTCTAATTCACAAACACTACTGTTTTAATAGATTACTAGAAGGTTTCAATCAATATAGCGAGATGGAAAACTACATATTTGTCCAAATCTCACGGCTGTGTGTTAATTCTGTGCAAAATGTAAAAATGTGTATAATCGTCATAATTTACGCTTGTAATCATACGTATTGAATATTTTTTTATGAATAGCAATTAATGACGCTTATAAAAGACTCATGAAAAAAACTTACGATGAAAACGCAATAAATAAAAAAAGCTTTAATATCTCATTAGCGAATAAAACCAAAATCATCGGTGTAACATCTACACCTGATTCCTTCGGACATATAACGGGTATAAAATTAGCTTATTGCGACACTATTATAATAATAAAATATAACAACACAACTATGCGGTCATCAGAAGCATACCATAGACTTTCATTAATTACGTTTTATCTGCTTACCCTGTCATCACCATCCTCCGGATAAGACGACCTGCTTTGAAACATACCCTGTACCTTCCTTCTCTCTCGGCATTGTTGTCTTTGATTAATTCAATACAAATCGTTATTTGAGAATTTGATTGAGTGTTAAGCTACATAAATTGGTTACTTTCTTCCTGTTCTAGACCTCCATCGCAATATGAATTAAAGTACCAAGGCGTAATGTTGAAATGATGGATAGCATTTTCAAAAGATAAAACCGCATCTTCAAGCAGATTAACTTTTACCCTACAAACTATTTGATTACTTCCGTTATCCAATACTACACTCACATATTGAACACCACCATTGTGAAATTTTACTTCATCATTATTAAGTGTATATAAGTTTTCGGATGACGCAGATAACGACAAATTGAAGACCGCTGTATTGAATTCCCCATCGAGTTGTAGGTAGTCCTTTTTTATCTAAATAAAGATATTTATACTCCCCTCTAAACGAGAAATCTGAGTGATATTATTTGCTGATGCCAATTTAAATGTACCAAGCATTACAATTGACACACAACATTATTTTTACCAAATAAATGATGGTAAAAAAAATTCATGGTCACGAATAAAAATTCTTCGAATCCTCTTATTATGAACAGCATTTTTAAAACTAATTCATTAACACTACTTTTAAAAGTTGCCTCATAAAGTATTAACACTCTCACATCATCGTAATCATTAACCATGTACTAACATATCAATTCCACCAAAACACAGCCATAAAACAGCATTATTATACTATTCTTTATTTAAAACCGTCTTCTGATATTCGGAAGGCGTTAATCCTGTATGCTTTTTAAATATGCGGTAAAATGAGGACTTTGAATTAAAGCCTGCATCAAAGCCAATGGATAATAGAGTATAATGGGCCATGTCTTTATTATTCAACATAGACTTAACATGCTCTACCCGATAGTTATTTACGTAATCATAAAAATTCTGATTAAGCAAATCATTAAATATCGAAGACAAGGTGTTTGTAGAACAGTTCAGTTTTCCTGCCAAATCTTTCAATGACAATTCCGGGTTAAGAAATACCTCTTTCTCTTCCATTAATTTCCGAAGTTCATCAATTCTCTGTTTATCAGCTACACTAAGTTTATTTTCGTCAACTTTCTTTTTGCGCTTACTTATAATAACACGGCCTGAAATAACGTAAGCGACAATTAACAAGCCAACAAGCAATAGTGGTAATATAAATTTAAATAAGCGTCCCATTAATGTCGATCTGACAATTAAATCGATAACAAGGGGCTGTTCATTCCATATGCCATCATTATTGGAGCCTTTTATTTCCAAATTATAGTCACCCGTTTTAAGTTCTGGCAGCGTAAGCCAAGGATCAACCGCCGAAACCTCGACCCAATCACCCTTATCAATTCGCCAAGCCATCTTGTTTTGATGAGATGATGTATACGACATCGGCCGAACATAAACTTCTAATTTCTTATACTTACCCTCAAGATCTAGTACATATGAATAAGTCGTTTCACGATTTAACCCAATAGTATCTTCAATACCATTAACCCTGTATTTCTTAACAATCACTTGTGGCTGTACCTGGTTAAGCATCATCATTGAAGGATTAAAATACACCCAGCCTTGTGTATTGGCAAAAAAGATGATGCCATTCTCTGACTTCAATCCTGCATTCTGAATAAACTGCCCGCTCAACAAACCATTTTCATGCGTGTAATGATCCAGTCTCAATTCCGGCAATTCAATACGAGTCAATCCCTTTATATGACTTATCCATGTCACATTTTCACTTTCGAAAACAATAGCACACACTTCATCTTCCATCAATCCATTACTCGATGAAATCTTCACAAAACCATTCTCTTGCTTATCAAAGAAGGCAACCCCACTATCCGTTGAACCGAGCCAAATGGTACCACCCGGAGTTTCATTTATACTGGTTATGCGGGTAAAAGCAGCATTACTGGCACTTGTTTGTCCCAACTCATATTTATGCCATTGAAAAGTAGATGGATTGTATCGAAATATTCCGTACCCCCTGGCATTTACCCATAACATCCCCTCCTTATCGTAGTGAATAGCCGTAAACGAACTACTTTTTAGTCGTTTATCATCACCAAAGTCAACACGTTTTACTTCTTCAATACGGTAAGGAAATTTTTTATAATTAACGCGATATATACCATCCTTCGCCGATAGCCATATCTCATTATTCTTACCATTACTCACTCCGTTAATATGTATCTCATGCTCAAGTCCCAACTCAACCTGATGTACTTTGTTCTTTTTCAAATCAATCCAAAGAAATCCTTCTGAAGCAGAAACAGCCCACAAAGCCTTATCACTAGCACGCTTAAGAATAGAAATATCTTTAGGTATATTAACTGATAGCTCTATCGGTTTTTTAAGTCCATTTTGTATATCGGCAGAAATGCGAGCCTTCATGACTTTTGCACTTTCTTCACCCTGCTCTATCCAGTAAAAGAAATTATTAAGTACTAACCCCAGTTGGGCTCCTTGCGAAAACAAAGCATAATCAACTCCTCCGCCAATGGGTAAATGATAAAAGAATTGCTTTGTCCAATCCAGTTTATATAAACCATTTAATGTTCCAATAAATAAAACACCTGAACGATTCATGTGCAGAGAAAAGATATTATTACTTCCTAAACTGCCAGATTGATCAGGAGCACTTTTTATATGCTCAAGTTTTCCTGAGTTCTGATCGTAATAAGCTAATTCCTTAAAGGCATCGTTCAACCATAAGCGGTTATTACGGCCAAATGCAAAATCGATGATCTCATTTTGCACCGATGTCACCTTGTTAAAACTATCTGTATCCGGCAAATATTGATAGACATTATTTCCTACACTAGCCCATATTACACCAGCCTGATCTCGCTGAATACTTCCTGAGCGAAACTGACGAACAGCCTTTTGCAAGGCAAATTTATATTCTCGAACAATACTATCGTTTTGATTAATTACAGAAATCACCTTATTGTCATGCAAAACCCATGTTTGCTCCTTTTCCTCATCAAACCAAATACTAAATGCTTTATTAAATTCACCTATTGAAATAATTTCTCGATCAGCATTAATCTTTACAAGTCCTTTGGTTAAGCCAACCCATAATTGTGATGCGTTATCTAATGCCAATGAAATAGCACGGCCATTTTGATATTTAGTCTCTCCCGCCTTTGGATAAACCCGTGATATCTCACCAGATTGTAGTTGATAATTCATCACATCTCCATTATGTAACGAAAACCACAATTGCTTATCTTTTACTATAAGAGAAATAACCTGATGCTTACGCCAATTAATCGAATCACCGACCGTTGGAAAAATACGTTCCATTTCAAAACCATCATAGCGATACAAACCTTCACGCGTGCCCACCCACATATAGCCATCATCATCCTGTTCAATTGCTGTCACTTTCATTTCGTAATCAACAGGAAAAGCTATCTTCTCAAAGAACAATGACTCTGCCTTTGAAACAAAAACAAGTAGAAGGACGAATAGACTAGCAACTATCTTTTTAATCATCGAGTGCACTGGTTTCAATAAAGTAATATATTTAACTCTTAGTATCGAATAATAAATAGCCGATATAATTAATTGATGAAAATAGTGATTTTATGCACTATGACAAAGAAACATTTCTCACGAATTATTGAACTAATTGCTATTATTATCATTTTCAAGCTGCAGGTGATGGTCTAATTAAGTATTAAGACTAGTTATAAGCATCGGTAAGACATACAATAAAGCAATTAATACATAACTTAATTAATTCGTTACTTAATTGCATTACTTTAACAACAGATCACAAAGTAATATCAGTATGCATAAACTATTTGTATTATCCATTTTACTCGTGTTTGCCACCACAAGTAAGGCATTAGATTTATATGTTTCACCAACAGGTAACGATAACAATAAGGGTTCAAAAGAATATCCTTTTAGGTCAATTATTGGTGCCCGTAATCACATCAGAACTCTTTCTAATGATGGTAGAAGTCAAAACATCACAGTCTATCTGGAAGATGGGACTTATCAAATTGACGAAACAATAAGCTTTTCTTTAGAAGATAGTGCTCCAGAAGGATACACTTACACCTACTGCTCCTTAGAAAACACAAAACCGATTCTTAGTTCGGGATTGACAATCTCAAATTGGAAGCAACTTGAAGCCACCCCGAAATATTTACCAAAAAACTCCACTAAGCATGTATGGGTTGCTGATTTACCCGCTCAGTCAAAACCATTTTACGTTCTTTATGATGGAGATAAAAGATTAAACCGGGCCCGTAGCAAAGGCTTTCAGATGCCAAATGTCAACTTCAAAAAATTTGCTAGCCGCAATGTCGCAAAAGCTGAAGACCGACCTTTATTAAGGCAAATGCCTTTTCCTGCTGATGAAATTCAAAACTGGCCCAACCTAAATGATATTGAAGTATTCTTTTGTCCCGTTCCATGGTGCGTTAACTTCTCACCTATCGAAAGTGTGGACGAAGAAAACAAAATAGCCTTGTTAAAATATGAGGCCAACTCTCCTCCATTTACCACACCTAAAGATTATAACCCTGCCTATATTGAAAATGCCATTACCTATCTGGATGAACCAGGCGAATGGGTGGTCGATACTAAGCAAGGAAAAATATACTATTGGCCAGTAAATGGCAAGCCAAGTGATGATATTATAGCTCCTCAACTAATGGAATACATTAAAGTTGAGGGACAAATCAATTACGATAAGGAAGTTGACCAAGCTGTTAAAAACATAACATTTAAAGGCTTGACATTTAAACATGGTAATCGCTATCAATGGTGGGATGATCATAAAGGATGGGGTATTCAGCATGATTGGGATAAATTTGACTATGCCAATGCCTTGTTACGATTCAGAGGTGCGGAAAACTGTCGGGTTGAAGAATGCCATTTCACAGCATCGGGATGTTCAGCCATCCGTCTGGATTTACACGCTCAAAACATAGCTATTGAAAATAACCTGATTAATTACGTTGGTCACATGGGCATCTTACTTTGTGGTTATGGCCCTGGCACCAAAGACGTAAATAAAAATAACCGCATCATCAATAATGTGATCGACCATTGTGGAGAAGTCATCTGGCATGGCCACGCCATTTTTGTATGGCAGAGCGGCGAGAATTACATTGCTCATAACCTAATACAGAATTGTCCACGAAAAGCAATTGGCATTTGCGGTGTTCGCGGCCCCATATTTAAAGAAGGCCAAGCCGTTGATTGGGACGAAGCAAGTAAAACATTACGTTGGAATGAATTAGATTCAACTCTTCAAAATCCTAAAAACATTACTCAGGAAGCACTCCTGCCCTACCTTCACGCCCGAAACAACCTTGTTGAATACAATGAAATATATCGTTGCAGAACCAAAATTGGTGATGGTGCAGCACTTAATGTATCAGGTGCCGGACTAGGTAACCAGGTTAATTCAAACATCTTAATCGATATAGTAGGTAACGGCTTACGTACTGATGATTGGCAACGCGGCACTACATTTGCAAATAACATAATCTGCAGTGGTGGCATCGTTCATAAAGGTCATAATCACATCATTAATAACCTGTTTATTAATTCAAACATACGATTTACAACCTACCCCGAACAACAGCCATTTCCGGGTTCGATAGTAAGTAATAATGTGATGTACTTTACACGCAACAGCATTGAACCCTATACCGAACGTAAAATATCGAATATCTATACACCAGATGATTGTATACTGAAAGGCAACATCTATTACTCATCATCTCATAAGGAAAAAATTGAAAACTTTCTCACATCCAATCAAAACGATAAGGATTGGGAAGAAGGCTCAGAATCTGTAGATCCACTATTCGAAAACCAACTACCAAGCTATAGAAAGGTTAAACCCTCTGATTTTGTATTATCGGAGCAATCACCAGCCTATCTTAAGGGCTTCCAGGCAATAGAATACGATAATATAGGTCTACTCAAAACGTATCCGACACATTTGAAAGTTAAAGTTTTTCCACAAGCAAACGGAAATTGGCTATCGCAGAATGCCACTATTTCATTTTCATCAATTAATAAGCATGTTGAAAAATACAATGCACTGCTACTATCAAGTGAAGAAGAGCAAGACCTTGAATTTACAATACAGACTAAAAAGGAGGATCAACCCAATGCAATAATTGATTTAAAGTCAACTAAAAAAATAAATACTATTCAACTCATTACTTCCGGTAAGGATGGCGATAGCAACCTCAACACAGTTACTGTATG
>Ga0209475_10002294_pt1 | contig 19752 bp, 15 predicted proteins | sample tdDd471_FD_187128 | JGI IMG/M metagenome (GOLD analysis project Ga0209475, IMG submission 187128) | Marine sediment microbial communities from the Atlantic coast under amendment with organic carbon and nitrate - tdDd47.1 (SPAdes)... | ecosystem: Environmental > Aquatic > Marine > Coastal >... | reverse complement strand
CCGAGAACCGATATCTCGACGAGGCCTGGTGCAAGCTCAACCCACCCAGTACACCGGGCCAGTATGTGGCTCTCGCAGTGGCGGACGATGGGGCCGGGATCGATGCCGAGACGATCACACGAATCTTCGATCCGTTCTTCACCACCAAGGGTCTCGGGCAGGGGACAGGGCTGGGGCTGGCCACGGTCTACGGTGTGGTCCGCCAGCATGACGGCTTCGTCGATGTCCAGAGTACCGCCGGTGCGGGGGCGACGTTTACCGTGCTGCTGCCCAGTTCCGAAGCCACCGTCGACCGGGACCTGGCCGAGGCGCAATCCGCGCCGGTCGAAGGCCATGAGACCATCTTGCTGGCAGAGGATAATGACGCGGTACGGATGTTTGCGACCCGCGTTCTGCGCAACGCCGGTTACGAGGTACTGGAAGCCACCGATGGAGCGGTGGCCGTGGAAATGGCCGAGAATGCCCAGGAGACCATCGACCTGGCGCTGCTGGATGTGGTGATGCCTCGTCTCGACGGCCGGCAGGCGGCTCGTCGAATTCGCGAGGTCTTGCCGGACATCCGTATTCTGTTCGTCTCGGGCTTCGATCCCCAAACCCACGGCGGTTCCGGTGAAACGACCGAGGAAGCGGAGCTTCTGGTCAAGCCATACCATCCTGCAGTGTTGTTGAATCGTATCCGGAGTTTGCTGGACTCTATCGGCTGATTTCCCGCTTTCATCAGGCGCCAATAACTGATATATTAGATATCACTGATCCGCCAGGTGTCTCGAACAAGGGAGCCAGCCGTGCCGGGATCCGGTTACGATTCCATCAATCCGTTGAACGTGAAGACGTTACGTGAGCAGGTGTACGACTATGTGCGCGAATCGCTGAATCGAGGTGAGATTGAGCCTGGGGTCACTCTGGATCTCAACGAGCTCTCCCAACGCCTCGGAATCAGTCGCACGCCTCTGCGTGATGCGCTCTTGCATCTGGAGAAGGAAGGCTTCGTGCGCATCCTGCCGCGACGAGGTTGTGTCGTCCGTAGTCTGACTCGACAGGACATAGAGAATCTGTACCAGATGATCGGCGCCCTGGAAGCGGCGGTCGTCGAACAGGAGTTCGCCCGTATCACGCCGCAGGTGACCAGGCGCATGGGGCGACTGAACGATGAGATGAAGGCGGCCATTGATGCCGACGACTTCGACGCCTATTACGTGGCCAACCTGACCATGCACGATTGCGTCCTGAAACTGTCGAACAACGAAGAGTTGATTCATCTGGTGGGAACCATGAAACAGCGCCTCTATGATTTTCCCCGGCGACGGACCTTCGTCAAGGAGTGGGAGCTGGCATCCACCAAAGAACACGGTCGCTTCATCGAACTGCTGGAAGAGGGTGAACCGGGACGCGCGGCCGCGTTCGTGAGGGAGGTGCACTGGTCGTTCGCCGCCCAGCGACGATTCATCGAGCACTACTATCCCGAGGCGATCGTATCTTCCGCCGAGCGATCGGAGCCTCGTTGACATGCTGACCGCCGAGGTATTCAACATCCAGCGCTACTCGGTCAACGATGGGCCGGGGATTCGCACGTCGGTGTTCCTGGCCGGATGCCCCTTGAACTGCACCTGGTGCCACAATCCGGAGGGGATGGATTCGGTACAGCGAATCTCCCACGTTGCCGGGCGATGCATCGTCTGCCGCGAGTGTGTGACCGTTTGCCCGCAACAACTGGCGGGACCCCTGACGGCCGCAACACTAGTTCCGGAGAGCGGCGGAGTGTGCATCGCTTGCGGTGCGTGCGCCGATACCTGCCCTACCGAAGCGCGGTCCCTGGTCGGTACGAACTACGCGGTGGCCGATCTGGTGAGGGAACTGGAGAAAGACCGTATTTTCTACGAGGAATCCGGCGGCGGTGTCACCTTTTCGGGGGGCGATCCGCTGGCGCAGGTCAATGCGGATTTCCTGCTGGAGTGCTTGATCGCATGCCGCGAGGCGCGATTGCATTGCACGGTGGACACTTCCGGATTTGCTCCCCTGGCGGTACTGCAGGAAGTAGCCTGTTACACCGATCTTTTTCTGTATGATCTGAAGCTCATGGACGACCAGGAACACCGGCTTCAGGTGGGCGTGGGAAACGAACTCATCCTGAACAATCTCAGAACCCTGAGCCGAAGCGGCCAGGAGATCTGGATCAGGGTGCCGTTGATCCCGGGCATCACCGACGTGCCGGCGAATCTGGATGCCATCGCCGAGTTCGTGGTCTCGCTGCCGGTGAAGCATCCGGTCCATCTACTGCCCTACCATGAGACGGCGGGAGACAAGTACCGGCGGCTGGGTCTGAAGTACGAACTGGAGGGTATCGGCAGCATGGCAGCTGCCGAGGTGGCCGCCCAGGCAGAACGACTCCGGGCCCGGGGTCTGGAAGTCCATATCGGAGGTTGAATGATGCGTGATCGGATCCGCCGTCTGCGGGAAGCTTCGCTGGCCACGCGACCGTCCATATCGGCCGAGCGGGCGTTGTTGTTGACCGACTTCTATCGTGAACAGAACGGACGCCACGCCACTCCTGTGATGCGGGCCATGGCATTTCGTCACCTCTGTCGGCACAAGACCGTATTCATAGGTGATGACGAACTGATCGTGGGCGAGCGGGGCCCCCGGCCCATGGCCGTACCCACCTATCCGGAGTTGACCTGCCACACTCTGGAGGATCTGGAGATCCTCGATTCGCGGGAAAAGACCAGCTACCGTGTCGAAGCGGACGTGCTGGACACGTATCGCGATGAGATCATTCCCTACTGGAGTGGCAGGTCGCTGCGAGACCGGATATTTCCTCTGCTACCCCGGGAGTGGCACGACGCCTACGCAGCCGGGATCTTCACCGAGTTCATGGAGCAGCGGGCTCCAGGCCACACGGTGGCCGACGGCAAGATCTATGAAAAGGGCCTGGTGGATTTTCGGTTCGAGATCGAGACGGCGCTGGGCGATCTGGACTTCGTAAACGATTCGACCGCCCTGGATCGACACCAGCAACTGACGGCCATGGGCATCGCCGCCGAGGGTGCCCTGATCTTCGCCCGGCGCCACGCCGAACGGGCCCGCGAACTGGCCGAGGCTGAAATCGACGAATGCCGTCGGTCTGAACTGCTGCTCATCGCCGAGACCTGTCAACGGGTGCCGGCCCGGGCGCCGAGGACCTTCCATGAAGCGCTTCAGGCCTACTGGTTCTACCATCTTGGCGTGATCACCGAGCTCAATGGTTGGGACGCCTTCAATCCGGGCCACCTGGACCAGCACCTGGAGTCGTTCTACGAAGCGGAGATCGCCGCCGGAACCCTGGACAGGGAAGGCGCTCGGGAGCTGTTACAGTGCTTCTGGGTGAAGTTCAATAATCATCCGGCGCCGCCCAAGGTGGGGGTGACGGCCGCCGAAAGCGGTACCTATACCGATTTTGCGAACATCAACATCGGGGGCCTGCGTACCGACGGCTCCAGCGCGGTGAACCCTGTCTCGTACCTGCTGCTGGAGGTCGTTGACGAGATGCATCTGCTCCAGCCGAGCAACAACATCCAGCTCTCACGAAAGAATCCGGACAGCTTCCTGAAGGCCGCAGCCCGGGTGATACGCCAGGGTTATGGTTTCCCTTCGGTCTTCAATGCGGATGCGGTGGTCGAGGAGCTCCTGCGTCAGGGCAAGACCGTCGAGGATGCCCGCGAGGGAGGAACCAGCGGTTGCGTCGAGACCGGCGCCTTCGGCAAGGAAGCATACATCCTGACCGGCTACTTCAACCTGGTGAAGCTGTTGGAGCTGGCATTGCACGATGGTCGTGACCCCCGTACCGGAAATCAGCTCGGGCCGAGGTCCGGTGATCCGCGGACGTTCGTGACTTTCGACGATCTCTTTGCCGCCTGGGTGCAGCAGCTGAACCATTTCATGGCGATCAAGCTGCGGGGCAATCACGTGTTCGAGGGGATGTACGCCAGGCATGCGCCGGCGCCCTTTCTGTCATTGATCATCGACGACTGTATCGAACGCGGCATGGATTACAATGCCGGGGGCGCGCGCTATAATACGAGCTACATCCAGGGAGTGGGCACCGGCACCCTGACCGACTGCTTCTCCGCCATCAAACACCACGTGTTCGACAACGGGCAACTGACCATGGACCAGCTGCTGGCGATGCTGGCCGACGATTTCGCCACCAGTGAACCGGGCCGTCAGCGGCTGCTCAACAAGACGCCGCGCTACGGCAATGACGACGATCGCGCGGATCAGGTCATGGTGCGCTGTTTCAACGCATTCTACGATGCGGTGGAAGGCCACCGCAATACGCGGGGCGGTGAGTATCATATCGATATGTTGCCGACCACATGCCACATATACTTCGGTTCGGTCACCGCCGCGACTCCCGACGGTCGACGGGCGTACCAACCCCTCTCCGAAGGTATCTCGCCGGTGCAGGGCGCCGATCGCCATGGTCCCACGGCGGTGCTCAAGTCGGCGGCGAAGATGGATCACCTACGCACCGGCGGCACGTTGCTGAATGTGAAGCTCACGCCCCAGCTGCTCGCCGGGGAGGACGGCATCGAGAACCTGGCTCGCCTGGTGCGCGGTTATTTTCGCATGGACTCTCATCACGTGCAGTTCAACGTGGTCACTGCCCAGAAGCTGCGGGAGGCCCAGTCCGCACCGGAGGCCCATCGACACCTGATCGTAAGAGTGGCCGGTTACAGCGACTATTTTTGTGATCTGTCTCGCGATCTCCAAGAGGAGATCATTTCGCGAACCGAGCACGAGGAGTTCTGAGTCCATGACTGCTTTCGACGACACGATCGGCCCGGTCGCAGGTGCCGAAGGCGAACGTGATGCTCTGGAGTTGGCGGAGACCGCCCGCTCGCGGTTCGAAGCCACCGAGCAGGCCGCAGTCGGACACCAGCTGGCACTGGAGCGAATCCAGACCTGCAGCCGACAGTTGCTCATCCGAATCCATGACGGACCCTGTCGTCCACAAGTCCTGTGGGTACTGGAGATCGGTCTCGCCATGCTGACAGCGGTGATGGCCGTCAACCGGGAACCGGTGCCGGTATCGGACCGCGTCGATCCGGCCAGTTTCGCCATGAGCGTGTTGCGAGACCTGGCCTCCGCCGCAGCGCAGCGGGAGCTGGAATTCGCTGTTCTGGAGCAAGAGGCTGCCGGTATGCTCCGCCAGCTCGAACAGGATGGATTCTCGAACCTGGAAGCGTACTGGGCTCTGAACTGGGCCACAGCTTCGGTTGAACTGGGTTGGGCCAGGTCTCTGGCTGAAGCCGAGAGCAACGACGAAAACGGAGAGGACGCGTAGACATGGCTCGAACGAATTTCGGAGTTTTGACCGGCGGCGCCTTGTTGTTGATGTCTTTGCTGGGGATATCCCAGGCGCCGGCTCAAAACCGGAGCTCCGCAGTCGGTGAGTCCCTCGATCTGAGCGCCACCTATGGCCACATGTGGGGTGGCCACATCAACACCAATCGTGGCACGTTCCGCCTTGCCACGGCGGGTGCCTGGGGACTGCAGCTGGATATCCCGGTAGACGAGGCTGCCTGGGTGGAGGTCGCCTACCTCCGTCAAGATACTCAGGTCAACGAGGATTACCGGGGCGCCATTACCAAGCTGACGGACATGTCGGTGAACTACTGGCAGATCGGTGGTGTGCGTGGCGCCTACTATGGTGACGTCGTCCCTTTCATCAGCTTCAGCCTGGGTTTGACCTACTACAGTCCCACCGAGAGCAGCGTAGAACTCGGCGAGAATACCTACACCGCCGAAAGTGCCACTCAGTTCTCGATGATTCTCGGCGGTGGGTTGAAAACCTTCTTCGGCGACGCCAAGCGAGTGGGGATCCGGGCCCAGTTCCGCATCCTGTCGACCTTGTACAATACAGGTGCCGGCTTCTGGATCGGAAGTGGCGGCGGCACGGTCAGTTTTGGCGGCTCGGCTGTGTGGCAGTACGAAGTCTCCGGGGGATTGGTGGTACGGTTTGGTGCTTGATGGACTCTGCAGCTCGCTGAGCCGGATGTAATGGACCGCAATCCTCGGGTTGTCCTCGCGGCGTTATTGAGCTTTCCTTTTTATAGTTGCTGTATTATAATTATCTGTCTTGCCGATCGGACAAAACTAGCCAATTCCAACCAAGGACCTGCAATGATCCGCAAACGCCTAGATGTTTCGGCGACGGCCATTCTGTGGGTGATTCTTGTCCTCGGTGCCCATTGGACTGCTCCCGCTGCAATGGGGCAGGAGGCCATCGGTGATACCCTGACGGTGATCCAGAGGCCTCTACAGAATATCCCCTCCTTGGTGTTGATGAACGGGGAGTTCGAAATCTCCTGCAGCGCTCCGGCCAACGCGTCGCAGTGGACTGCCGAACTGCATCACGACCAAACGGCGGTTTCTCTCGAGATAGCCTCCGCCCACTATGCCGCGGCGACGACGTGGTGGACCCTGACCGCTCGCCTGCCGGAAATGTCTCTGGCCGAACTCTACGACCTGAGGGTCACGGCGTCCGGAGGTATCGACGATACCGTCACCCATGCGGTTCGGGTTCTGCGTGAGTTCAGGTCTGAATGGTATTTCGTTCATATCACCGACACGCACCTGCCGGATCACCGCTTCTCGGATTCGGGGGCCGCGCCGGAAGACAGCACCGAGATGGATGATCTGAGGGAGGTCATTCGAGACATCAACCTCCTGAATCCGGAGTTCGTGCTGCTGACCGGAGACCTGGTCAACGAAGGGGAGCTCGAAGACCTCTGGGAGTGGCGCTCGTATACCAAGGCCCAGCGTCTGCTCGCCGAACTGGAGGTGCCACTGTATCTGGTGGCGGGCAACCATGACATCGGCGGATGGAGCGACACGCCGCCGGTCGACGGCACGGCCCGGCGTAACTGGTGGCGATTTTTCGGGTGGCCCCGGCTGGCCGATCCGCCGGCCGGTGCATCGGCGGTGACCCAGGACTACAGTTTCGATTACGGACCGGTCCATTTCTCTGGGTTGGAGTCGTATGTCAACTATGACGGATGGCGCTACCCGGTCTATGGCTACGAGAGCTTCGTGGCCGATCAGTTGGCGTGGCTGGACGCGGACCTGCAAGCGTCGACCAGCGCCGACGCATTTGTACTTTTCTACCACAGCGATTTCTCCGATCAGATAAATCTGAGCAGTCTGGGGGTGGACATGGCTCTCAGCGGCCACTACCACTCTGATTCCGGTTCGATCAACAGTCCGCCCTTCGATCTCAAGACCGACAATGTCTGCGATGGTACCCGCGCCTATCGGCTGATCCGGGTCGCAGGCAGTACTTTGGCTCCCCGCTACACCATGGACGCCGGCGCCAGCGGGCAAAATCTGAAGGTTCAATGGCTGGAGGCCAACAACGGGACTCACGACAGCGTTTCGGCGCGCATCGTCAACAACCAGAATGAAGCCTTCGGCAACTGCCTGTTGAGATTTTGCATGCCCGTCGGCACCCAGGCGGTTCAGGTATCTGGCGGTACTTTGGTCCAGATGGACCCATCGGTTGCGCCACCGGTCTTCTACGTCGAGGCTTCCGTCGCAGCCAGTTCCGCCCATCTGGTGACCGTGGCGGTGGATGAACTATCGCCTGTGGATCCCGTGTCTATCGGACCGCAGAGACCCGCCCTGACCTCGATCTATCCCAATCCCTTCAACCCTCGAACGCGAATGGAATTCTATCTGCCCGCTGCCGGAGCGGTGGAGCTGGTCGTGTTCGACTTGAAGGGACGTGTCGTGGCCCGCCTGGCTACCGGGTCCTGGATGGCTGGAGCGCACAGCCTGGATTGGGACGGAAAGGACCTGGACGGTCGCGCCCTGCCGTCTGGAGCGTATTTTGTCCAGCTGCAAGCGGGCAATTCGGTACAGACCAGAAAGATCGTCCTGACACGCTGAGTTTGGTCGCCCCGAAAGCACGATCGTAGGATTGTGCTTTGGTTCGCCTTGGGTTTTGTATATCCTGTGCCTGTTCCCTGATCAGTGTTTTCAGCAGAGAAAGAGCCGGCATGCGCAATATCGCCCTGCATATCCTCGAGTCGTGCGATCGCCACTCCCCGCGGGTCGCCATGCGACACAAGTCGGGGGACGACTGGGCTTCCCTCACCTACGGGGAAATGGCCAAGAGGATCGACAGGCTTGCCGCTTCTCTGGTGGATCTGGGAGTAGCGCCCGGTGACCGCGTCGGCATCTATTCAACCAATCGACCCGAGTGGTTGCTGGCCGACTATGCCGTCATGTCCATTTCCGGAGTCACCGTTCCCATCTATGCCACCAGCACTGCCGAGCAACTGGCCGCCATTGTCGTCGATGCAGGTCTGCGTATCCTCTTCACCGGTTCCGAGGTCGAGTATGCGGCGGCCTGCGATGCCTTCGAGAGCTGCCCCACCTTGGAACTCGTGATTGCCATTGATCCGTTGCCGGAGAATGCGCCGGTTCCCTCCCGTTGGTTCGAAGATCTATTCACGGGTGAACCCGAGCAGATCATCACCAACGAGGTGGTGCGGCGGCGCCAGGGTGCTGCGCTCACGGATCTGGCCACCATCATCTATACGTCCGGGACGACAGGCGAGCCCAAGGGCGTGATGCTGTCTCACGCGAACTTCGTGAACCAGCTCTCATCCGTGGACTCCCGCTTCGATATCGACGAGACCGACCGATCCCTGTGTTTCCTGCCACTGAGCCACGTCTACGAGCGGACCTGGTCCGCCTTCGTGTTCTGCAAGGGATCCTCCAACTCCATCCTGTCCAATCCGCGACAGGTGGTTGCCGCTCTGGCCGAGGTTCGGCCGACCATGATGGTCAGCGCGCCACGACTCTACGAGAAGGCCCATTCCGCGATTCTGGCGCGAGTGGCCCACTCGCCGCGATGGCGACAGCGTCTCTTCGATTGGGCCCTCGCCAGCGGAGAAGTGTACTGGAGCCGCCGCCGGGCCGACCGCCGTCCCGGCATCTGGTGCAGCTTGCGCTATCGACTGGCCGATGGCCTGGCGCTGCGCAAGATTCGCAACGCCATGGGGGGCCCCAAGAAGTGTCTTTCGTCCGGCGGTGCGCCCCTGAACCAGGACGTGGAAGAGTTCTTTCTGAAGATCGGTCTGCTGATCAGCCAGGGATACGGGCTGACCGAAACCGCGCCCATGCTGACCTGCAACAACCCCGGCGACTATCGACTGGGTACGGTGGGCAAGCCGGTCGACGATGTCGAGATACGGATCGCCGACAGCGGTGAGATCGAGGTGCGTGGCCCCAACGTCACCAGTGGCTACTACCGCAACCCCGCGGCGACCAGTGAGGCCTTCAACGCGGACTGGTTCCGGACCGGGGACATCGGTCACCTGGATGAGGATGGATTTCTGGTCATCACCGACCGTATCAAGGATCTGATCATCACTGCGGGCGGCAAGAATGTTGCCCCCCAGCGCATAGAGTCCCTCGTGGGCAAGGACTACTATATCGATCAGATGGCGGTCGTGGGTGACAAGCGTAAGTTCATCAGCGCCATCGTCGTGCCGGCGTTCGAGGCCTTGAGCGAGTTCGCCGCGGAAAAGAAGTTGCAGTTCAGTAACCACGAGGAATTGATCAAGTTGCCAGAAGTCATGGAACTGTACACGCGCCGGATCAAAGAGCAGTCCCAGAGCCTGGCGCCGTTCGAGAAGATCAAGCGCTTCACCCTGGTTGCCAAGCAGTTCTCCATGCAGACCGGCGAGATCACTCCGACTCTGAAGGTGCGGCGCCAGGTCATCATGCAGAAGTATCGCGACCTGATCGAGCGCATGTATCCCAAGGAGGCCTCGGCCCACGACCACTCCGGTCAGTGAGCAAACCCCTACCTGAACGCTATGCCCTGTTCCTGATTCCGGTTTGGACGCGAGCAAGTGAGCCCCTATATTCACTGCGGTCGACTCGCTGCAACAGACTGTCCCGGAAGCGCGTAGTGTATCTCCGCAACCATGACCAGGGGGGCAGATCACATCCTCGTTCGCACCGCCGGGTTCCCGATTCGCTCTTGGGTATCCGTACTCCTTCTCGTCTTGTCGGCCGGTCCTCTTTTTGCACGACCGGATGAACCCCTATTCCCTGAAGACGTGATCACTCCCGATGGCATACACGTACTGGACGGCTCGTGCGTGCTGACTCTGGGAAGGTTGCACGTCAATATCACGAACCACGGCCTCATCGGTTCCCAGTTCAATGCGCAGATGCCCTACAGCGACGCACCGTCGGCCCAGTGGCCCGGCGGCTCCGGACACGAGTACCTGTGGGGCGCCGGCCTCTGGGTCGGAGCGCGATTGCGCAACGGCATTGCAGTTTCCACCGGCCAGTATGACCGTGAGTTGCGTCCGAGTGCGAACATCGAAGATACGATCTACGAGGCTCAGTACGGAATCATCAACCGGCCGACAACCTACCCGGTGGCCACCGGCCGGAGGTATCCCGAGTACGGCAGCGACGATGATGGAGACGGGGCCAGGGACGAAGACCTGCTCAACGGGCGAGACGATGACGATGACGGTTTGGTGGATGAGGATTTCGGCCAGCGCGGGAATCAGATGTTCACCTGCTCGATGTACGACAACCTGCCGCTCATTCGCGAGATTTACCCCGACCACGAGCCTCTGGACATCAAGGTGGTCCAGCGTGCGGCGGCCTGGAACCTGGAAGGCTACCGCGACGTCGTCGGGCTGGACTTCGAGATCACCAACATCGGCTTCAATCCCCTGCAGGATGTCTACCTGGGCTTCTTCGCCGATTGCGACATCCAGCGCCGCTTCGACGGCCACTCCGATCCCGATGATCTGGCAGGGATGTGGAGCGGGGCCCTGCGCGGCCAGAACGGGTCGTTCTACCGTATCAACCTGGCCTGGATGAAGGATGCGGCACCGTCGAATCCCGTACCGGGCTACTTCGGGATCATGCTCCTCGATCACACCACCGACCCCAACGACTACAATGCCCCGAACCTCGTTGGCGTCAACTCATTCCAGATCTTCAAGGCCCACGCTGCTTTCAACCAGCAGGGCCTCCCTTCCAACGATTCTGAACGCTACTTCCTCATGGAACGTGAGCAGTGGGATGAGGATACGCTGGATGACGAGGCGGGGGATCTGAAGGTGCTTATTTCCAGCGGTCCGTTCCGGAATATCAGTCCGGGCGCCACCGTGCACTACCGACTGGCCATGGTCATGGGCTCGAACATGGACGAGCTTCTGGAGAACGCACTACGTGCGGCCGAGATGGGCCGTGGAGCGAGGGCCAACTTCGACAACAACTACTACTCCGGCCGAGGGGGACGCGAGACGAAGATCTGCCTGGGCGACCTGGACTGGGGCCCCGGACAGCACGGCACGCTCTTCGACCGCCGGGCCGACATGATGGACGAGTCCTGCGTACCTCACGAGATGTTCTTCATGTACGAGCGTATCTCACCCGACATGCTTTTCGTGGATGCGGACGGCAGGCAATGCATCTGGGTCAATGCCGACAACTGCGAGGAGTGTTTCCGGGGGGCCGGCCAAGAATGTACCAAGGAGAACCGCCTCTATGGATCTCAGTACAGTGTTTACTCGGCACGTACCGGTACCTATGGGCGCGAGACCCAGGTGCCCTGGATCGCGAGTACGGAAATGCCGCCGGCTTCGCCATTGATGCGCCCGGTTCCGGGCGACCGTCGTGTGGAACTGTTCTGGGACGATCGCAGCGAGTACGAGATAGATACGGTGCTGGGTGTCAACGACTTCGAGTCCTACCGCGTGTGGCGAGCGCAGGAGTGGACCCGGCCGCCGGGAGTGGGTGAGACCTCGCCGCCCCCGGCCGAGCTTTGGGCGATGATAGATGAGTACGACATCGTCAACGAGATTCCCGCCGGCGTGGGCACAAACAACGTGCCGGTCAGTCTGGGCCGCAACACGGGACTCGAGGACGCGGTCTACATCCCCGGTTGCCTGTCCGACGACCGCTATGCCGACTTGGCCGTTGCCATGAGGCAGGTGGTGGAAGCGGATACCGCCGGAGAGATGATCGAAAGGCCGTCGCTGCGTAATCCGGACGGAAGTGTGGTGCCACATCTGGCTGGACTGATCCGCTGGGAAGCTCATCCCGATGTCCTGGACACTTTCTTCGCCGTCACGCCCAGGGCCGCTGGTCAAGACATCGTGGGGAAAAGATCGGTACGATACTACCACTACGTCGATGACACGGTGCACAACGGGATGGCTGTGCATTACGCAGTGACCGCCTCGGACCATCGGCTGGTCATGCACGAGGGAGAGTTGGTCCCGGCGGGTTACGGGATCCAGGAGGACCCGGCGTACAACTACATCCTGACCACACCACGGCCGCCCGCCCAGTCTCCCGAGGCTCGAGCCCGGGATGGTGTGAACATCTACGTCTATCCGAATCCCGCGACCCGGGAAGCGCTGGCGGACTTTCTACAGCAGCCACCTTCGGGGGAGGATCCCACCGGCGTGCGCGTCATGTTCAACAACCTGCCACAAGCCTACAACACCATCCGGATCTTCACCGTTGCCGGCGATCTGATCACGACCCTCACCCACGACGGCCGCAACGGCGGCGGCGGTTCGGTGTCCTGGAACCTGATGTCGCGCAACAAACAGGAAGTGGTCAGTGGGATTTACATCTACACTGTACACTCGGATGACGATTGCTTCGAGACCTTCCAGGGACGCTTCGTGGTGGTGCGTTGACCGACCGGTCCTGGTGGTCGACAATGCTACTGGCTGGGATCTCCACTGATTGCGAAACGAAAGCGGTGACCATGGACAGCACACGTCTGGTCGATCTTCTGATACAGGCCAATCGATTGAAATCCACGCCGAGAACAGGCTGGGCCATGCGTGGCGTCCCCGAGTTCGAGAGTGTTGCCGAGCACAGCCAGGGCGTGGCGTTGATCACACTGATGCTCTGTGAACTGGTTGGTGAGCCACTGGATCGGGCGAAGGCCTTGAGCATGGCGGTGTTGCACGACCTGCCCGAAAGCGTGACCGGCGACCTGTCGCTCGGGGCGTCGAGTCTGTTGCCCACCGGGGCGAAGGCCCACGCCGAACAGCAGGCTCTGGCCGGCTTGCTCGAGAATGTGGCTTTCGCCCCCTCGTGGCAGGGCACCTGGCAGGAGTTCGAAGCCCATGATTGCCCTGAAGCCCGACTGGTCCGCGATGCGGACCGTCTGGACCTGTTGACCCAGGCACTGGTGTACGAGCGAACCACCGGCACGGTCGAACTCGACGAGTTCTGGCGATTCGCTCCACCGGAGTCGTTCTCGCTGCCGATCAGTCGCGAGGTGGCGCGGGCCCTGGCCGCTCGGCGTCCGCGCGCACGAAACCTTGCAGACGACGCAGAGGGATTCGATGACACAACCGAGTGAAGTCACCACAGCGGTCGAGCTCTTCGAGGCAGGGCACGCCTGTTCCCAAGCCATCCTGGCGGCGTTCGCCGACCGATTCGACCTGTCCCGTGATGTGGCCTTGAAGATGGCCTCATCCCTGGCTGGCGGCATGGGTGGCCAGGGACTGGCTTGTGGCGCTGTGACCGGCGCCCTGCTGGTGATCGGTCTCCATTCCGGACGCGTGGACCCCGACGATCAGGCGACCCGCGACCGCAACGACGAGCTGGTCAAGCGCCTCTTCGTGCGCTTCCAGGAGGCCCATGGTAGCCTGGTTTGCAACGAGCTGATCGGCATTGATATGACCGACCTCGAGCAGAAGAATCAGGCCAAAGATGACGGGGTGTTTGAACGGGTATGTCCGGACCTCGTGCGGCGCGCGGCGGAAATCACTCTCGAGCTCATCACGGAAGACTGACGGCCGCTGCCGGACCGGTTACTTGGTCCAGCCGATACCGAAGACCAATCCCCGGTCCGATTTCGCCAGGGCACCCGGGGGCGGTTGGCTGTCATAGCTCTCGTAGTAGCGCAGTTCCACGAAGAAATCCTTGAATATCTCTCGCCGGATCGTTGCGTCGATTTCGACGCGTCGCCTTTCTCTGGTCGTCAACGAAGGCAGATAGGAACCGGCGATGGTGATGTCGGTCTTGGGAGTCTCGAACTGGAAGACGGCAAAGGCCAGGCTGAACCGGGCTTCGACGTTGTTCTCGGTCTGGTTGTCGACCGATGCCCACTCCTTGTTGATATTGGCACCGCCGGAGACAATCAGCTCATAGCTCGTCTGCTGGATCAGGTTGACGCTCAATCCCATGCCGCCGAGTATTCGAGCGGCCAGACCCAGCTCGTCATTGCGCTGCCAGCCGCCGTTTGCAGTGACCGAAAGCCGGCCATTCATCAGGCGCCTGTAGTTCAGACTGAAGTCGTGGCGTCGGTTGGTCTTGCCCTCTTCCTGGTCGGTCACGGCCGAGTCCCAGCGCGTATCGCCGGAGTGGATCCGCCCCCGATAGGCAGCCCGGGCGTCGATGTTCATCTGAAACAGTTCGGTGGCCTTGGTGTAGTTCAGGCCCAGCGAAAAGGAGAGATCGAACTTGTTCCAGAAATCGTACTTGATCTTGGTGATCTCGACCACGTTGGCCATCTGCAGGGATACTGCCCGACCCTGGAAGGACACCAACAGCAATTCGTCCTGGCCGCTGGCCGGGATCTGCCCGTAGTGAAGCTGTCCCGACGAAGTTTTGACCAGAAACCAGTAGCGACTCTCCAGGCGCACGATCCGTTCCCACTTCAAGGTGATCGTGCTTGCGGCGTCGGTTTTGACGGTGAGCTTGCCACGTTTCAGGCTCATGACCTCACAGGTGATACGATCGCCGTTGTCCAGATACAGAACATCGGTCTTGTCGGCACGAGCATCACCGGCGCCGACGGTGTACGATAGCCAGAGGGTCGCCAGAAACAGGATGGCGACCAGGGGGCGGGAAAGGGGTAGCTCGGTATGTGGATTCATGATCGTGGGATGATGAGGTCCTCGCACACCTCCGTCAAGCCTCGGGTACCGTCGGCGAGGTCACCGCGGCGGCTCCCTGACCGGCCAGCCAACCGGTGGTCCAGCAAGCCTGGAAATTGAAGCCGCCGGTCAGGCCGTCGATGTCCAGGACCTCGCCCGCGGCGAAAAGCCCCGGGCAGACGCGGCTGCCCATGGTCTGGAAATCGATTTCCTTCAAGCGCAAACCCCCGCAGGTCACAAACTCCTCCTTGAAGGTCGCTTTCCCCTGAACGGGTAGTCGCGTCAGACACAGCGCCTCCGCCAGGGAGCGGCTCTCTATTCGGCCCAGTTCCGCCCATTTCCGCTCATTGGCGATGCCGACCGAGGTACACAAGGCGCCCCACAGGCGCCGCGGCAGCGGTGTGGGGCCGCCCGAAGTGACCTGGTGCCGACCGTGACCGGCTGCCCAGTCCCGCAAGGCCTGCAGCGCCGTTTCGGTCGTATGATCGGGCCACCAGGCTATCCCCAGCTCGAACTCGTAGTCCATGTCGTGGAGGGCCCTCGCCCCCCGCGACGACAGCTGCAGCACAGCGGGGCCGCTCACGCCCCAGTGGGTGATCAGCAACGGGCCGGTCTGGGTCAGGCCCCGTTTGGACAAACCGGGACCCTTGATCTGCAGGGCCACGTCTGGAACGGCGACTCCCGCCAACTCCTGAAGCAGCGGTGACTGGGACTTGAACGTGAAAAGGGAGGGCACCGGGGGTTCGATCGTGTGACCCAGAGCCGCAGCCAGATCCAGGCCGCTGCCTCGGGCCGCCGCCGAGGTTTGACCGCCGGTAGCCAGGATGACCGCCTTGCAAGCCAAGGAGTCTCCACCGGCCAGGTGGATGTCGAACCCATCGGAATCACCTCGTCGTTCGATGGCAGCAACGGCCGTGCCTGTCCTCACTTCGACCCCGTCGGAGCGGGCGGCCTGGGTCAAGCACTGGACGATGGTCGCAGACGAGTCGCTGACCGGAAACATACGGCCGTCGTTCTCTGTCTTGAGATCGACACCATGCTCGGCGAACCACTGCTCGGTTTCGGCGGGGCCGAATCGCGTCAGCGGACCGATCATTTCGCGACCTCCCCGCGGGTAGAAACGGGAGAGTGCGCGAGGATCGAAGCAGGCGTGGGTCACGTTGCAACGTCCGCCGCCACTGACCGTTACCTTGCGCAGCACCTCCTTGCCGCGTTCCAGGAGTACAACCCGTCCCAGGGGATCTGCCTGTCGGGCACTGAGGGCAGCGAAGAAACCGGCGGGGCCGCCACCGATGACGCAGATCATCGACAGACCTCCCGGTCGTGAGGTGGGAACAGCACCGGTGGCGCAGGTGCCGATCCTGCGGTTCGAGCTGGTACAGGCAAGATGTCGGACCTCCGATTGCTGGCTGCGACCTCGTCAGGGTATGGACTCGAAAGTGTGGCAAATGTATCACGACCCGCGACTTAGCGGAATGTGGTATAATTAACGAACATCAGGACACACATCATGGCAAGGCGAGTATCAACAACCTGTATCGGGAGGAGTTTCCATGGGCAAGATCATGATGATCGCCGTGCTGATGGTGACGCTGCGGAGCGGGACCGCTGCGATTGCGGAGGTGCCGTATTGGGAGCTCTGCACAGCTACGTTTGCGAACTATAACGGCGGACCGGTGGGATTGATGGTGCTTCCCAATGGTGAAGGCCCGCCTTTCACCGAGGCCAGCGACGGGTACTCCGGGACCGTGGATGGAACGATCGTCGCCTGTTTGTACGATGTCTGGGCCAATCCCGTGGTCGGTTACCCTCGTGAAGACATGTGGCTGGAATCCGTCGACGGAGGGATGGCCCTCTGCAGCGCCGGTTCCATTGCCGATACGGATACGGACGCCACGGGCGCTACCACCTGGACTGCACCCATGTCCGCCGGCGGCACCAGCGAAGCGGGACTCGTGGCGATGATCAGCGGCGACGCGATCTGCTGCACCATTGACTTGTTGGTCAACAGCCCCGACATCAATGGAGATCTCGAGGTCTCGTTGACCGACGTATCGTTGTTTGCCGCGGACTACTACAGCGGTACATACCACTTCCGTTCGGATCTGGACTACAACGGGGTGGCTTCCATTTCCGATGTTGCGATCCTGGCTTCGGCGTACATCACCCGTTGCCCGTGACCTGTGTTTTTATCTTTCCGGAGAAGGGGTCCGCTGGACTCTTGGGGGCGCATTGATAGAGCGACAAAAGGAGGGATCCAATGCGAAAGTTGATGGCCGTTTCATGTCTGATCGTCCTGCTCGGAATCGGGGACGCCGCGATGGCCCAGTCTCCGCCGGACATTCCCGATCTCAGCCCTTCGTGGGCTGACTTCCTCACCTATACCGGCAGTGATCCGTTGACCTTGCTTGTCTTCCCCAGCGGGGAGGGTCCGTCCTTCGCCGAGGCCCGACTACCGGATGGGACCTTTGTCGACGGCACCATTGTACTCTATGTGCTGGACGGGAACTCGGACCCCGTCGCCAACTATCCCCGGGAAGATCTTTGGTTGGCATCAGCAGATCACGGCATGGTCCCGTGCATAGCCGGGACCATCGCCGACGCGCACACCGACAGCGACGGCATGACGTACTGGTCAGCCTCGTTGCGTGCCGGCGGCTGGAGCGAAGCGCTGATGCAGGTGCTGATCAATGGCGACGCTCTCTGGACGGGGCCGGGGCTGCCCCTGAAGATCAACAGCCCGGATATCACCGCGGACGGCGTGGTGAACCTGGCGGATGTGGGCACGTTCTCCGGCGATTACCACGGGGGCAGCTACCTGTTCCGCTCGGATTTCAACAACGACGGATCGCTCAGCCTGAGCGACGTGTCCCTGCTGGCTACGGCCATCGGAGTGGGCTGTCCCTGATCTCAGCTGATCTTCAGATCAGCCAGGGCCGCCAGGATGGTGTCGTGCAGGCGCCCATTGGTCACGATCACGCCGCGGTTGTCTGCCAGCAGATGGCCGCGGCTGAAATCCAGGGCTCGACCCGCGATATCGCTGACCCGACCACCGGCCTCGGACACCACGAGGGCTCCACCGGCATGATCCCAGATCTTCTCGCGATAGACCTCGTCCCGCGGTAGACGCAGATAGGCTTCCGCATCGCCCCGGGCGACGATCCCGTACTTGGTCTGACTGTCCAGACGCACGGGCTCGGCCGCGATGTCCAGGTGCGCCGCCAGCCGCGCGGTATCGTCATGAGACGAATGGGCCGCTTCCACCGATTCGCAAAAACGGACCCGGGCCGGGCGGGACTCGTCGCTGACGCGGACCGGTACGGGCCCGCCGTCCATGGCCAGTGGAGCTTGCCAGGCGCCGCGACCCCGCAAGGCTACGAATGCTGTTCCCCCGTGATGATCGCCGGGGAAGCGCCGTCCCAGATTGGGGCAGCCGACCACCGCGGCGGCCAGCTGGCCATCCAGCACCAGGGCCAGGGAGATGGCGTACTGTTGTCCGCGCAGGAATCCCTTGGTGCCGTCGATGGGGTCCAGGGTCCAGAAGCGGTCGCTGGTGGACTGGGCACTGCCTCGGTCGATCCAATCGCATACCGCGGCGCCATCGGCGGCGACACCGGCGGTTCGGACATGACCCACGACGCGCTCCAGCAACGACGCGTTGTCGCGCCGGCGGAGCAGCTCGGCCGTTTCCTCGCCGATGATCGGATCAGCGGGATACGCGGCGCCCAATGCCCGACAGATCAGGGCCTGGCTGCCGTAATCGGCCACCGTGACGGGGCTGCGATCCTGCTTCTGCAGGGCGCCGTCGCCGATCGCCGCCTGGACTTCGCGACACAGTCCTGACGCCTGGCGTACAACGGCCAGTGCCGAGTCCACTTCCGCAGCCAGGGGGTGACCACTCCAGGGCAAGGACATGGAGCTCATTCCCATTCGATGGTGCCGGGCGGCTTGCTGGTCAGGTCGTAGGCCAGACCACTGATCCCCGGCAGCGTAGTGATGGAATCCCTGAGTTCAGCCAGCAACTCGATTGGCAGGCGGGCCGCCGTAGCGGTCATCGCGCGCTCGCTGTGAATCGGGCGCAGGATGCACAACTCGCTGCCTTGGCCGTCGATCTCCACCGGCACCAGCACCGTGGGGCATTGCCAGACCTCACCGTACAGTTCGTGGCGCCGCAGACCGTCCATCATCAGGAAATCGCACTCGCGCAGCAGGTCCAGCCGCTGACGGGTCATGGTGGCGGCCAGGGGCCGGAATGAGCCGGGCATGCTTGCGGTCAGATTCCACAGACAGCGGTTGATGCCCGAGACGGTCTTGAAGATGGTGCCTGCAGCGGTCTGGAGAGTGTCCCAGTCGGCTTTGCCGTGAAAAAGCACCGGGTGCTCGTAGGACCGCAGGTCCGCCTTGACGCCGACCGACTTGATGGGCACCGGTGCAGCTTCCAAACCCAGGGAGGCCACGGCGTCCGAAACCGCCGGTCCGATCTCGGCCAGCTGTTCGGCATCGCCCACCTCACCGTCGGAACACAGCAGTCGCACGCCCAGCCCGGGCCCGGGGAAGGGGTGGCGCCAGATCATGTCGTGGTCGATACCCAGCATCTCGCCCAGTTCCCGGACCTCGACCTTGTACAGGTCAGCCAGGGGCTCGATGACCTTGCCGGCGGCAATCATTTCCTCGATGATCGGCACCCGGTTGTGGTGGGTCTTGATGGTGTCGGCCCGCTTGGTGCCGCCGGTCTCGATGGTGTCGGGGTAGATGGTGCCCTGGCCCAGCAGGTGATCTTCGATACCCAGGCGCCGGGCCTCCGACTCGAACACGGAGATGA
>Ga0209475_10002293_pt1 | contig 19753 bp, 14 predicted proteins | sample tdDd471_FD_187128 | JGI IMG/M metagenome (GOLD analysis project Ga0209475, IMG submission 187128) | Marine sediment microbial communities from the Atlantic coast under amendment with organic carbon and nitrate - tdDd47.1 (SPAdes)... | ecosystem: Environmental > Aquatic > Marine > Coastal >... | reverse complement strand
ACAGAATCGTTATAGGCATCTATTGTCAAGCATGGTGCAATACCCCGACAGGCAAAACTGAATCGCTCAGGGCTTTGATTGTTGGCAGAGTAATCAGCATCGTGATGTATCAGCAGTGTGTTCGAGGTCACAGCTCTTGTTTGCGGATTGCATTCAACCGTGAACGAAATGTTTTCTCCAAACTTCAAGTGTGAAGTTTCATTCATGTTGAAGTTGGCTACAAAATTGAAATCAGTGTTGCTGTTGTTATCCCATTCAAATGGCCCCACTGAAAGCACTCGATTGCCTTCGACATATTTACTGCCAAGTGTAACTTTAAATTCAGCAGATGTAGAACCAATAAGCACTTGACCGAAATTGTGATACATGCTTTCAGGGACTACTTCGAGAACAGTTTCAACACAATTGCTTGTGAACATTGGCAACATATATATACCGTTGTTTGAGGATACATCATTGCACTCTATTATAATGGCACCGCTGTATAGCGCATTCATATTAGCGTTAAGCAAAACAATAAACTCTCTGGTTTCACCGGGGGCTATGCTTATGCTGTTTTGCGAAGTAGGCGAGTTGTGATTTTCAGGATCATCGACCCAGTTCCACTCAAAATCACTGGAGGTTTCTGTGGAAAACTCCATGCGATAAATTTCAAGCATGGCATTTCCATCGTTGTGGATATATATAGTTTCGGCGCGAGTTTCACCGTAACCCAGAAAACCGAAATCCAATTCAACAGGTTGGATTGTAATAAGTGGAAGCAAGGCAGTATTGCATTCACATCTGTCATTACAATATTGATCAACTGCACAGTCTTCATCTGCAATGCATTGATCCTCAGCCGAGCAGTCATCGCAATCAGCTAATGGCGTACAAACACCCGTACAACAGATATCTCCAGCCTGTATCGCTTCGCAGTCCATATCGGAGATACATTCGGGTTCTTCATTTTCACTGCCGTCGCCGTCTGCATTACTGTCTTCAGTTTCATAAAACTCGCCATCGATATCGCCGTCAATGGAGTCAATCTTGGCATTGTTACAGGCAGCTAAAATAAGTGTGGCAAGTAGGCAGGTAAAAAATACGAAGGAGTTTTTCAGATACATCTTTTTGTCCCCGGGTAAAAGGTAAATGTTGAATATTTCAAATGCCTTATTACATAGCTATAATCTAGCACAAACAGAGAGTTTGTGTAAAACATATTTTGGAGAGCACGATCATATCGAGGTTAATTATCTGAGATTACATAAAACAGTAGACTTGATCAGTCGGTTTGAACTAGACTGTAGACATCACAATTAAGTCAGCAATAGTTAATTGATTGCAGGATATATTATAGCGGGAGGAAAGCGTGAAGAGAACAGTATTTACATTATTGATTGGCATAGTCTTTATTATAGGACTTCTGTCATGCGATAAAAATGGTGGCGTTTGTACGGAGAATTCTTTTTACGATGAGGGCTGCGATAGAACAAAGGACCGCGATTGCATACAGCGAAGCTATGATGCAAAGGGAAATATTCTCACCGAAAAATGGGATGAGGATTGCGACAAAAAACTGGATTGGAAGAGTTCGATGCTGGAGGGCGTTTCCAGTTTAAACAGCAGCAGGTATAGCCTGGTTGATTGGCCTCCAGATTATTATTGCAATACGATGACATACGATGAAAATGGAAATATGCTTTCCGAGATTCATGATTACGGTTGTAACGGCGAAAAAGATTATTGCATGTTTTGGAAATACGATGCCGACAATAGAATTATAGCTGAACAACCAGATGATGACTGTGACGACACTCTTAACAGGTGCCGAAATTACAGTTACGATAAAAATGGTAATAAATTGACGGTGCATCTGGATATGGAATGTGACGGCATACCGGATCACTATTGCGCCTCGTGGAACTACGATGAAAATGGCAACAAGATATCCGAGCAGACTGACGATGATTGCGATGGTGTAGATGATTCATATTGCAGAGTCTGGGTTTACGACGATAACGGCAATATGTTGTCAGAGGAACATGATAACGACTGTGACAAGATTGCGGATCACTACTGTGAATACTGGTCATATGATGAGAGTGGTAATGTGCTAATACACAAATATGACCACGACTGCGATGGTGAGTTAGATTACTGCGATGTCGCCACATACGACGCCAAAGGAAATCAACTAAGCTCAAAATTGGATAATATCTGTGATGGAACAATTGATAAATACTGCAAATACTATACTTACGATGATAAAGGAAATTTGATCAAACAAGAGGAAGACGAAGACTGCGATGGAGTGATGGACAAAAATTGTTCCTCTGGAAGTTATGACAGTAACAGCAACATAATTTCTGGCAGTATGGATGAAGACTGCGATGGTGTAGCGGACAGTTGTGGCACCAGTGTTTTTGATGAGCAGGGAAACTTGCTTTCCAGAAAAACCGACGATGATTGCGATGGAAAAATAGATAGTAGCGAACTGATGACATACGATAAAAACGGCTATGAGACCAGTGTAAAATCTGATTTCGATGGTGACGGAGTTTTTGATCATTATTGCGTTGAGCGCAGTTATGATGACGATGGAAATATGCTGACCTATGACATAGATGAAGATTGTGACGGCAAGGTAGAAACTTGCAGAGTCTACAGCTACGATAATAATGGTGTCGAGCTTACCTATACTTTAGATGAAGATTGTAACGGCGAAATTAATAGTTGTAGTGAGACAAAACGCTCGGGAGCCTGCTGGTAGCAGACTCCCAGGTAATTTAAGAGGATTACTTGCCGGCAAAAAAATCTTCAACACATTTGGCAAAGATTGCCACGCCACTTAACATGCAGCTTTCGTCGATGTCAAAATAGGGGTTGTGATGCGGTTTGTCCTGTCCGGTATCCGGGTTGGCAGAGCCGAGCCAGAAAAAACAACCCGGAACTTTTTCGAGATAATAGGCCATGTCTTCGCCACCCATGGTGGGTATAGCTGGCTGAACGCTTTCTTTTCCCAAAACTGCTATGGCAGCATCTTTAACCAATGCTGCACCGGACTGGTGATTTATCACCGGGGGATATTGACGTATCATACTGTATTCAACATCTGCTCCGACAATTTTAGCAGCCGAACGGGCGGTCTCTTCAATCATAGCTGGTAACTTTTCTCGCAGTTCACGATTAAAGGTTCTGACCGTCCCGCGGAGCAATGCGGTTTCGGCAATAATATTCTGACCACTTCCGGCGTTTAATTGTCCAACGCTAATAACAACCGGTTCCAGAGGGTCAACCAGTCGCGATGAGATGTTTTGCAGAGCCAATACCACATGGGCAGCAGCCACAATAGAATCTGTGGTTTGCTGGGGAATGGCACCGTGTCCGCCTTTGCCGATCACCTTTATTTCAAATTCATCGGTGGCAGCCATCAATGGGCCGGAACTTACACCGGCAAGCCCGACATGTAGCTGGTTCCAGACATGCAATCCCAGCATCATCTCAACTTTGGGAGATTCTAAAATGCCATGTTCAATCATCGGCACCGCACCACCGCCACCTTCCTCGGCAGGCTGAAAAACAAGTTTAATATGCCCGGGAAATTTGGGTGCAGAGCTTTTTAGCCAACGCGCAAAACCCAGTAATATCGCCACATGTGCGTCATGGCCACAGGCATGCATCAGCCCCTTGGTCTGACTGACAAATTCGTGGGTATTCAATTCTTCAAGTGGCAATGCATCCATATCGGCCCTGAATGCAATACAGGGCGCATTCTCTTTTTCTGCCCGCAGAAGCCCCACCACGCCAGTTTTACCAATGCCACTGGTGACTTCATAACCAAGTTCGGTGAGTCTCTCAACAACAATTTTGGAGGTGCGATGTTCGTTATAGCCAAGTTCGGGATGCTGATGCAAATCGCGTCTGGTGGCAATCAGTTCTTTTTCGAGTTCAAGTATTTCTGCCGGTATATTTATGCTCATAGTAACCTCTTAAATGTTTTGAATGATAAAATATATTGGCCTACTATAACAGCAAATAAAAAAAACACAAAAAAAGCGACTAGCCATAAAGGATAGTCGCTAAAGGTTTGATTGGATAGCAGGTCAGGGCCAGCGAATACCAACGGAAACATCGGTGTAAAGGCCGTGACCCCAGTTCCAGTCGGTACCAAGCACACCGGGGCCACCCTTGGTAATGGTGGTTCCATAGGCAATGCAGGTTTCAATCACGATACCAAGATCCTCCAGGATGTAGTAGGTCAAGCCCAGAGGCAGTCTGCCGAAAAGTTCAACACCATGGTCAATCAAATCGTTATTGAAAATGTAGCCCAGTTTGGTTTGAAGACCGATGTAAGGAAATGCGTTGCCGGCTTTAAATGCATAGCGCATACCAAAATCTGCACCGAGAGTATGCATTCTTACTTTACCAAAAATTGTGGTTTTGGCTGTTTGCATGGCGTAGTAAGGTGCAAATATAAAACCGGAGCCGGGGCCACCCATGTCGAAATCCAGCTGAATCAGCATCGAATGTCTGCCCGGAATGGTTGTGTTGTTTCGTAAGTTTTGATAGTAGGCATATCCGATTTTCGGTGCCAAAGTGAAGTCACCCCATCTAGGTTCTGAGGATTCTTGTTTGCCTTCATCTTTTTTGTCATTATTTTCTGCTGCAAAAGCAGGTATCGAAACTAGCAGACAGGCTAGAATAAAAACAAAAGTTACAAGGCGAATATGTTTAGTCATCTTAAAATCTCCCAAATCAAAATACTACAGTTAAAATATAAAAAATCCCTGCTGATATTCCTCGTCCACTACAGCTACTGTTGTACGACTATTATATCGGACAAATATTCTATAATGGTAAGTATTTTTTAAAGGCGGATAGAATATTTACGGCGAATAATGATGAGTGAAATTAGTAAGAAGCTGAAAATATAGGAGTATTTATTGTTTATGGCACTGCACCCGGATGAGCTGTCCAAAGTTTGTGCAATATCGGAATTGCGGTACATTTCACGTAATTCGACCTCTGGGTCAAGAGTACAGTTGTCCTCATTGCCATCGCTGTTACAGCTTGAAAGTTCAAAGCACACATTTACTTGATCATCGCATGAGTACTTTTCCATACAATCCAGCAGCCAGAGAATCTGACCCTCGAAATATGAATGATCAAAGCAGCATTTTACCAAAGCATTCTCAGATGCATCTGCCATCTCAGCGTTACATGATTGATATTCCTTGTGCAAGTTCTGACAGTTTGCCAGTTGGCTCGCGGTGCATTCCGTTTCTGCAGAAAGAATTTCTTCCGGGCACTCGATACGTAAAATCTTTTCGCAATCTCTGGAGTCAAGTACGGTTGCGCCAGAGATAGCATCAACCTGTGTTGGATCGTAGCTGCTTCTGCTTTGATCATCGCACTGACAATTGTAACCACCGGCACTGAAGGTGGTGCAAAAACCTGCGCTGTTCTGGCAGAGGTTGGCTGCAAAAGATGTTGCTGAAATCAAAGAAAATATTATGACTAATAAAAGTCTCATAAGCTGAACCAATCATGCCGAGTATCAGTAATGTACAAACGATTTACTTCGGTGTACCTTCTCCCAACAGTATAAGAGCCAGAATATTTCCGTCAAGGGTTTCGGCCAGTCCAATCCCACAAAGTGTTGTTCTGGCTTGTGTAAAGCCACTGTAAGAGGCCAACTCGGTAAGGTCGGCTACCTCTATCACAACCACCGATTTTACCAGACCATTACGTTTGGTTAAATATTTGCGTTGAACTGTTTTACGCAGATACTCGGTGTCCAAAAGGCCATTTTCACAGTTGTTTAAAATCATATTTCGGGCAGCCGTTGCAAGTCTTCCCAAATGGTGCAATGGCTTAAGTCCTGCTCTGGTGCGGTTAATTTTGATTGTGTTCCAGAATTCCTGTGGTAGGTGAGCTATGATGTGGCGGATTCCCTGCTGGTTGATGGGGAACCTGATAAAGAGCATTCCAAGGGTGAAAAGTTTGTTTTGAAAATCCAGTCCCAGTCCCACATGGCTATATGCAGGGGAGAGCAAAGCCTCCCGGTGGGCCGGGCTTTCGGTCATTTGTTTAAGAAGTTTTTGCAGGGATTTATTGCGCCCCAGATTTTCTCCAAAAGATGCAAATTTAATTTTAGCCTTGTCCAGCCTGTGCTTGGGGCCGATGCCCTGCTCATTAATGTGAGTCAGCGAGGTTGTTTTATCAAGCTCCAAAACAGCTTCCTGCTCGAGTTTGTCGAGTCTTTTTTCCAGATGTACAGCTTTTAATTTATGCGCCTTTCTGAAGTCGTTGATCCATTTTAAAGTCGCCTCTTTGAGGTCTTTCAAGGGCGCATCTTCGGAAATGGCCAGTTCTGGCAAGGGTCTGAAGGCCACGCAGTTGCCAACGCAGATGCGCATCAGGTTTGAAACCTGTGGGCCACTACCTTCGTCGGTCAAAATTTCGAGACTGTATTCGCCGGTTTCCTGTAGTTTGACAAGTTGCGAAAATGAGCCATAGGAAATTCGATCGAGTTTTTGCTGAGAAACCTGCCCCGCAGGATTTGTTACGTGCAATGAAATGTTTTTGATTCCCTGCAGCGTACGACCGCTGATAGTAAGGCTTTCGGGCTGATCAATAAAAAATGGCAGAGGCTCCATAATGACTGATCTTTTAGCCAAAAAGACAACCGCCACGAAACGTTTGCCATCATTAACTATGCCGGCACCGATTCTGTTGTATAACTTATGATCTATATTGCGACTCCAGCTTGTCAGATTGGTGATTACTTCCTTGAAAGAGGCACCGAGGCTGATTGAACCATGAACCTGATAGTCGGAAATACCTGAATTCCTTAAGGTTTTGCGAATATTTTTGTTGGATAGAGATGCAAAATCTTCTTCCGGCAAATTTAAAATTCTTTCGGCTTCCGCTCTGGCGCAAACTGAAAGTCCGTTATTTTTTCTGGGCAGTTTGGCAGCTTTTACACTGAATTCCTGACGAATTTTGTCCAGCAGCAGCATTTCGTCGTCACTGAAATTGGCGTTGAAGATCTTGCCGTGGTATTCGCTTATCGAGGCAGCAGAAGCCATTGAGCAAAGGCAAAACGTAAGTAAAATCAATAGTATATGAGATATATGGAATGAGTTTCTGGTCATCTTAAATGGTCGCTTTTTGTGTAAAAATGTGAAATAAATTGTTGCAGTGGAATCCTATTCCCAGTCGATCAAAAGGTCAAGTTTGGGCTGAAATAAAAACTTCTTTTTACTTTTAAAATTGCTATTACAAGAAAATGATCTGCTAAGGTGCTGATATTGCACTGTAAAATGAATGCCAAAGTTCTAAGTTGACAAAAGCATTCAATATGATGAAACTTTACCGGATTTTTACTGAAATGTCTGCTTGCGGTCGCAATATTCCTCTTTAACTGGTAGATATAACTAGTATTAAAATTTCTAATCGATAAATGTCGACTTTTTGGGCGCATTAAATTTGGATTACTTCTAATCGGGACAGAAGGTCGGTGTTGTTTTGTCTTTCGTGTTTTTGCAAGTATTTGGAATTACAGACAATTAAATTTAGCATAATTTCCCGGGCGAGCTGATTGAGCTGTAATATCAACTATATAAAGCCAAGCTAGAAAAGCAGGTGGCCCGAAAATGTAGGCTCATGTATGCTCATGTGGCCGGATGTCATCTCGCTTATCTTGATGTATGCTGGTGTATCTTCATGTTATCCGATGTATCTGTAAAGTAGCTTGCTGTAGCCTCATGTAGCTCTAAGTAGTCTGATGTATCTCGATGTTGGTTTACAAGTCATGGGTATTCGTGATCTACTTTCAGGTTTGCCTTATTCGCCGGATTCAAATGAAGTGACCGCCTGACACTCGGGATAACCTGCGTATCCGGTGGCGCATTCTTCACAAAAATTACCAGTAAAACCTGTGGCGCAATTGCAGGATTTCAAATCATAGATTTGTAAACCTTTTGAGCCATTAAGCAGGTAAGTTGAGTTGCTGTTTTCAAGAATTATAAATTCTCTAATATTGTAAATTTCATGATTGGACAAAAATACCGGGTTGCTGGGATCTTTCACATTTGCAATGTTAAGACCACTTATTGAGTCTTTAAAGTAAACCTTGTTTTCGCTGACAAATAACCGGCTAGTATGCTCTTCTGCTTCGGTGTGACCTATCAAAACTGGTTGATTCGGATCACTGGCATCGTATATTTCCAATCCTCTCCAACGCCCTGTGGTGAATAAATATTGATCTTTAGCAAACAGGTAGTCAATATTCTTCAACATGTTTGGTACATTATGATAGGATGGGTTTGCATGGTCTATAATGTTTACTATTCTTGCTGAGTTCCAATCGGTGAGATAGGCCCGCTCGTCAGCCAGAGTTATTTTGCCGTCGGTGCTGTTTGTGGTGCAGGAGCCTATGGCTACAGGGTTTGCGGGGTCGGAGACATCTAGTGAAACAAATTCGCCACTGTGATAATTTTGTCCATAGTATTTTACAATGTAGGCCAGATCACCTGCAACATTGATTGAATAGATTCTGGAGCCTGCATTGAATGCTACAATAAGTTGCGGGTTTTGTGGATCAGTAAGATCAACAACGTCAAAGGTGTATTTATAATTGTAGGTGATGTATGCCTTGTGATTGCTGATGGCAATGTCTTGTATATTATCTTCTGTTTCGTATTTGCCTAGCAGAGTAGGGGCGTTCAAATCCGAGATGTCTAAAATTTCTATGGTCTTGTTTCCGGCTTGAAGATAGACAGTATCGTTGTTCAGGAAAATTCGCTCGGCATAAGTAGTTGAAAGATATTCTCCTATAAGTACAGGTTTGGGGTAGGAGCAGTCGCAGACGGCATAACCTGAAGAATCGTCGCAGTTATAGTTGCCACAAATATTACTGTTTTCGCATGTGGGTTCACAGCTACCATTTGAGTCATTGTCCTGAAAACCTTCAGCGCATTGCTCGCAGTTCTCACCCGTATAACCTTCGGCACATTGATCGCAGGCGGGAAAATTGCCAAAACCTGTAATGCATTTATCACAACGCTTGCCTGTAACGCCTGCTGTGCAGGGGCAGGTTTTAACATTTAGAATCAGCAAGCCTGAATCATCGTTGGCAATATATGCCTTGTGTCCTTGTACAATTACCTCCTGTGTCCAATTTCCAGTTTGGTAGCTTGTGACAAAAAAAGGCTCAGCAGGATCGGATACGTCGTATATCTGCAGGCCTTCATTTTGGTAGCTGAAGTAAACCGTCTGGTCGGATACTTCAATGTTGTCTGCTTCCATAGCAGTTGTTTTGCGATCGAGTATGACAGGCTTTTCAGGACTTGACACATCAAGCGTAATGAAACCTTTTTCATTCATTGCCAGGTAAACAATGTCATCTTCAACTGCATAATCGTAGATTTTATCTGCATAATCATCAAAGTCGAAGCTGCCCAAAAGTAGAGGTTTTTCTCTGTCGGTAATGTCCACAATCTGGATGCCATCGTACTTATCCATCAGGTATGCTTTTTGATGTTTGACAATTATGTTTCGGCAGTCAGACTCCAGTGGCAGATGCCCGGTGACAACCGGTGTGGAAGTGTCGGAAACATCCAATGTATATAGACCATTGTCAATACAGGCAAGGTAAGCCGTATCGCCAATAACTGAAATGTCGGTACAAATTATCTGTTTTCCCTTTTCGTTAAGAGGCATTTTAAAATGGTTTTTCACTACCGGTTCAGCAGGTTTGGAAAAATCCATAATCAGTATTTCATATTCACGATCTTGTATTTCTTCATTATACAATTCTGTTATGATGTAGGCCGTCTGCTCACTTACGAAAATCTTTTTGAGATAACCGACATCAAAATACGCGCCGAGCTTTTTGGGGATCTTGGGGTTTGAAACATCAAGGACAAGGAAGCCATCCCACGAGGCATACATGTAGACAGTTGTACCAGAGACAAATATATTTTGTGCGTAGTAGTCTACATCATAGCTGCCAAGGTAGTAGGGATCTGAAGTGGAACACTGACAGACTGCTTTTCCTGTGGAGTCATCGCAGGCGAACTGAGCGCAGGCAGCAGGGTGGGCGCAGGCATATTCGCAGCTACCGTTGTTGTCCTTATCCTGATAGAGCTCGGCACATTCGCTGCAATTTGCACCCTGATATCCATCTGCACATTGATCGCAGGCGGGGTAATTGGAAAATCCGGTTTTGCATTTGTTGCAAAAGTTTCCGGCGAAGTTCTCGTTGCAGTCGCAGTAGTCCAGCTCCGGGTTGCAAGTACCGCTGTCCGCGCAGGAATAGGTGATACCGACACAGGTATCTTCCACGCAGGCATCGTAGCGGGTGCAATCTTCGCCATCGTTACATAGAGTTCCTGGTGGCATAAGCTGATCCGGCGGGCAATCTTCGTTGATGCCGTCGCAGACTTCGGCCTTGTCACACTGATGGTTTGAGGCACGACATTCGTAGTAGGCCGGGCGAGGTGACCAGCCATACTTGTATTTTGCAGAATCGCAGACAGAACATTTATGCATCAGATGGGCAGTGCCATCGGCAATGCAGGAACCACCAATATCACAAAAACCTTCGTCGCAGATGCAGGTGTCGCTTTCGATGTCACAAACTTTATGTTCGGAAGCATTGCAGGGATTTGCCGCGCAGGGGCCTTGTTCCTCTTCAATTTCCACCTGTTCGCTAAGATCAATATCATCATCGCCGTCTATCAAAGTGTTGCTATTGCCACAGGCAAAAGTCAGCCAGCTAACCAGCAGTATCGTGATAAAGATAAATGTATGGCAAAACTTCATTGTCCAATCCCCAATCGCTGTTACAAAGGTGATACAAGTAAGTGCAGCCATACTTTAATGTGGAGATTCAAGTAATGCAAGAAATAATTTCAGTTGTGTTGCCATACAAAATCTGGACAAAAACAATGGGCGAAAAAAATCGTCTGTTGGAGATTGTCGACAAAGTAAAATCTCTTGATATTATTCAAAAATCACTGCTGTACATTTCTTCTGCGTGACTTATAATGCATACGATTCAGTCTTTTCGTTATTCCCTCGAAAGCGGTTGTCTACATAGCTATGTTGTTGAAAATATAAATTATTTGTTTCGAGTTATAATAATCTGACTACAAACACCAACAAGCTGTGACATTGTTTCCAAATCCTGGATGTCTGTTTTTGCAGGTATGACGTATGTTGATGGTTGCTTTGTCAAACAACACCACTTTGGAACAAAAAAGACGAGCCACAAACGGCCCGTCTTTTTTATCTACATAAAGTAAACAATCAATATCTGTTAAAAGCCAGTCTCTTCTTTATCTCGGAGAAATGCCAGGTCAGATTGATATCTTTGGGGCAGGCTTCCACACAGTTGAAAATGGTGTAACACTTGAAAATGCCCTTTTTGTTGTCCAGAATATTCAAACGTTCCTCTCCCGCATGGTCACGGGAATCAAAGATAAAGCGATAAGCTTTAAGCATGGCCGCAGGGCCCAAATATTCCGGGTCGGTCCATTTTGAGGGGCAGCTATAGGTGCAGGCACCGCACAAAACGCATTTGGTGGACTCCTCAATTTTGTCGAAGTCCTCAGGCGATTGCAAGCGTTCTGTCGAAGGTGGTGGATCATCGTTAATCAGATAAGGCTTGACCTTGACATACATTTCCCAGAAATTGTCCTGGTTAATGGCCAAATCCTTGTCAATCTCTGCACCCGGCAATGGCTCTATTTTAACTTTATCGCTGCCAAGGTCTTCCACCAGCGTCATGCAGGCCAGGCGGTTTTCACCGTTGATCATCATGGCACATGAACCACATACACCGTGACCGCAGGACTTGCGATAGGTCAGCGAGCCATCTTTGGTACCTTTGATAGTGTTAAGCACGTCCAAAAGACGTTCTTTAGGATCGACATCAAGCGAATAGTCTTTCCAGTATGGTCTGTCATCTTTTTCGGGATCGAATTTTCTAACAGTGACTTCCAGTTTCATTGAATCCTCCGCCACCAGGTTTAATATTTGCGTTCTTTGGGTTGATAACGAGTAATGCAAACCGGACGGAACTTGAACTCCGGTTTTCCATTCTCACCTTTAAAAGCCAGCGTGTGTTTGAGCCAGTTTACATCATCTCTATCGGGGAAATCGTCTCTGGCGTGTGCGCCACGACTTTCTTTCCTTAATCTGGCACTAGCAGCAATCACTTCAGCCGTATCAATAATGTGACGTGTTTCAAGGGCATCCATCAAATCGGTATTCATGGCTTTGGCCTTGTCCTGCACCATTATCTTGTCCACTCTTTTGCGAATAACATCAAGTTTGTCCAGGCCCTCTTTCATGGTTTCTTCGGTACGATAAACCGAAACATGCGTCATCATGGTTTCTGCAATTGCATCCCTGACCTCAAAGTGAGCCTCGCCCTCTTTGCGATCAAGTATTTCCTGCATCTGCTGTTCAAGTTTTTCGGCAGGCTTATCAGGCAAGGGTGGGAATACGGCATCGGGAATTGTCTCTAGCAGTTTCTTGCCGCATCTTCTGCCAAATACCACCAGATCAAGCAGCGAGTTGGTTCCAAGTCTATTTCCGCCATGAACAGAAACACAGGCACATTCACCGGCTGCAAAAAAGCCGTTTACTGGAGTTGCATCTTCATCCATTATTACCTGTCCATCTTTATTGGTGGGAATACCTCCCATGGCATAATGGGCAGTTGGTGCAACCGGAATCGGTTTTTCTGAAGGATCGAAACCAAAGAAGGTTCTGACAAACTGGGCAATTTCGGGGATCTTCTTCTCAATTCCTTCTTTGCCAAGGCTTGAGACATCCAGATGCACATAGTCTTTGCCATCAATACCACGGCCAGCCGCAACTTCCTGATGAATCGCCCGGCTAACCATGTCACGAGGTGCCAGATCCTTGATTCTCGGTGCATATCGCTCCATGAATCGCTCGCCGTCATTGTTAAGGAGAATTCCGCCCTCACCTCTGGCGGCCTCGGTAATCAATACACCAATGCGATACATGCCTGTCGGGTGGAACTGTACAAACTCCATATCCTGCAAGGGTAAACCTGCATTATAAACCAGAGCCATGCCATCACCGGTATAGGCAAAAGCATTAGAGGTAGTTTTAAAGGCTCTGCCATAACCACCGGTAGCAAACATTACAGCTTTTGCATGGAAGGTAATCAGGCCACCTTTGCGAATATCATAAGCCACCACGCCTGAAACGGTGTTGCTTTCTTTATTGTATATCAGGTCGTGAACCTGAACTTCATCGTAAAAATGCACCCCGTGGTGTATGCACTGTTCATACATAGTATGCAAAATAGCGTGTCCGGTTCGGTCGGCTGCATGACAGGCACGCATGACAGGACGCTCACCAAACTCTGCTGTGTGTCCGCCAAACCTGCGTTGAGAGATTTTGCCACTTTCAAGACGAGAGAACGGCACACCAAAATGCTCCAGCTCAATAATGGCTCTGGGGGCATCGTAGCATAAAACCTCAATGGCATCCTGATCGCCCAGATAGTCGCCACCTTTGATAGTGTCGTACATGTGCCATTCGGGATTATCTTCTTCCACGTTGCCTAAAGCAGCAGAAATACCACCCTGCGCCGCACCGGAATGGGATCTTGAAGGATATAGTTTTGATATAACCGCTACATCCATAGTTCCGGACAAAGCAGCCTCCAGTGCGGCTCTTAGTCCGGCTATTCCTGCACCAACTATAACAACATCGTGTTGAATTATCATACGCGTCACCTCTTATGCGGTTGATCAGTCAAACAATCAAACCAGTGTAAACATGCCCCAGATAAATACCACCAACCCTAAAGCCCAGGCGGCCCAGGTAAAGACCATCCGCAAACCATCCTTGCGAATATAATCATCAATCGCATTTAAAACGCCATTGACACCGTGGGGGATGGCCATAAGCAGGAACATCGCGTAAAAAAGTTTCATGAAGGGGTCGTTGAATCTGCTGGCAACATCTTCAGCTTTCAGTCCAACTGCTTCAAATTCAGCCAGATTGAAATGAATCATCAACATGTGACCAAGCAGAGTAATCAGCAGAATAACGCCGCTGAATCTCTGAAAGACCCACCAGAAAGTATATGATCTTTTGGCTTCGGCTCCTCTCATGCTGCACCTCCCGCATTGTGGAAGACATGCATAAGCATCATGCCGCCAAAAACGATCATCAGCAGGGCGTATACCACCATCAGACCAAACCAGAGTTTCTTGTGATATCTCGCGCCGCCTGCAAAATCGACAAGCAAAACCCGGATACCGTTAATGGCGTGGTATAGCACAGCACCTAATAGTGCTATTTCCAGCAGACCAAAAAACGGGTGAGTCAGAAGCCCGTAGATTTCGGTAAATTGACTGGCACCTTCAACCTTGTCTGGATTTGTCGCCGCCACCTGAAATTGACGAGTGACAAAGATATGCAATGTCAGATAAAACATCAGACCAAGGCCGGTCAAACGATGCAGTACCCAGGCCAGCATACCAGTGCGCCACTTGTAACGAAGTAGAAAAATATTGCTACCCATTCAAGCGTCTCCCTATAAAAGAGGTCAAACAAAATGTACTTTAAGCGAAACTTTCGTTCTGAATTTTGATTACCACTTGTGTATTTTAATGTCAAGAGATTGCATTTTGAGTGTGGCTGAGTGGGTGTAGGAGGATTTTATCGGAAAACGTCTATTTCCGCTCCGCCTAAGTGAATTTCAAGTGATTTATCGCTTAAAAACATGTATCGAAGGCTTCATATCTCAATATAATTTGTAATTTGAAATACAAAACAACTTCACTCAATCAGTGTAGCAAGTTTTTGGTAGCCAATATTCAGGTGACTGATCATCACCCCGGTAAGATATTTTTGAAATCTGAAAGCGAAGGACTCACTCATTTCGAACATGCAATCAAAATCCCGTTTTTCAAGCTCAAGCAGAACTAGAGGTTCATGAGCAACACATGTGGCCATCCTGGCTTTGCCATCCAGCAAAGATATTTGGCCAAACATTTCTCCTACCCCCATATTATATAAAATTTCCATTTCATTTTCATCCTGCTCTTTTACCACTATCACCGAACCGGATGAGATTAAATAGCAACTATTTCCACTATCGTTCTTCCTGAAAACCACCTGACCCTCATCAAACTTCCGTTCTTTCAGATGCTGAGCCAAAATAAGCAGTTCATTTGAGTGAAAATCCTTAAACATTGGCAGATCTTTTAAAAAACCCACATATTGTTTATACTTCCTTACATGCATTTCAGTTTTCCACCCCAATATTAAACTGTTTCAGCAATTCTCCTACACGACTTATAATACTAAGGTTTTCTACACCCTTTTCAATTTTATATTCATTTTCAGAAAAGGGCTTCTCAATGCAATCCAACACCAGCGCATTAACCTTGCGGAGTCTGTCACAGCAATAAAGAGAGATGTTCATCAGGATCTTGTATGCAACTGGATCCATGTTAGCCACAAGAACATCAAAAGCAGCTTTGTCGACCCTGTACAAATTGCAGTTGGTCTCAGCAACCACTGTCATTGCACGACTCTTGTCAGACAACATTGAGATTTCACCCACCAGCATACCCCTGGACAACCTTCCAATAGTGTCTTTTCTACCCGCTAAAGAATCCAGTTTTATCTGAATTATCCCATTTTCTATGATGTAAAAACTGTCCGCAGTCGTGCCCTGCTCAAATAACACTTTGTTCTTTTCAAGCTTTATTCTACTAAGAAGAAAGGTGAATGATTCCAGTTCACTTTCCTTAAACCCCACAAATTGAGGTAAACCGGACAAAAATTTTACTACCTTATCACTACTCAACTTTACACCCTTTGCCTATTTTTTCATTTCTTGCATGTAAGTATTCGACAATACTAGCAATAAATTTAGCAAAAAATCATATTTATGGAAGTAACAGTAGCCAATTCCGACTTAAAATGTCACATTTGCTTACATTAAACCCACAATAGCACTTGCATTAAAATACCAATAGCGTAAAATATAGGCTTGGGGAAGTAACGTTCGAAAGACATAATGGTACAAGGTGAATCATGACAACTCAGGGACACAGAAAAACGATGGCGTTCGTGCTGATTTTTGCCACAATTTTGCTCTTCACAGCTTGTAGCTCTGGTAGTAACGGCGGAATCGGCGACTCCTGCAACAACAACGATGATTGCGACTCAGCACTGGTTTGCAACTCCTTAGGTCAATGCATCAGCGTAGAATGTAAAACTGCGGCTGATTGCAGTATCGGAAAAACCTGCTCCTCGGAGTACAAATGCGTTAACCCGGTCAACAATGGAGATTGCTCCAGCAATGTCGAGTGCGCAAATTTCGAGCAGTGCAATTCAGACGGACAATGCGAACCAAGGCCGGGATACTGTGCCGACATTTTTGATTGTCAGGCAGGCCAGGAATGTGTTGAGAATCAATGCACCGGTGGCCCAGATGGGGATACAGAAACCATTATGGATGGTGATACGGACCCCGATGAAGATCTTCAAGTTGACGGAGATCAGGAAGATTCAGAAGTTTCAGAGGAAGATACTGAAACAGTAGACCTGCCGGATACAGATAATGACGGTTTGCCGGATGAACTGGAAGACAGCAACGGAAACGGCGAATGGGACGAAGGCATTGAAACAGATTTCAATAATCCCGATACCGATGCAGACGGAATTCTAGACGGAATCGAAGATGCAAACCAAAACGGCAGATGGGATCTTAATGAGACCGATGCTTTAAGAACCGATACGGATTTTGACAAACTGCCGGATGGCGTGGAAGATGCCAACCAGAATGGCGTTATTGATCTCGGCGAAACCGATCCCATTGACGATGATACAGATGATGATGGCGTCATCGATGGCAACGAACTTTCAAACGGCTATTTCAACGGGGCTTCCTCCGATCCTTTAAGAAAAGATACCGATGGCGATACCATCCCGGATGGCGTGGAAGATGCCAATGGTGACGGCATTTATCAGCCGGAAACAGGCGAAACCGATCCTACGCTTGCAGATTCGGATTTAGATGGCACCCCGGATAACGAGGAAAGCGTAGCCACAATCTGTCAGGAAGATCAGGTGACTCTGGTAACCTTGCACGAAAACAACGATGGTGACTGGACTCTGGCGATGCTGCCGGATATCAGTTACACCCTGCTTGATCTGGTACCTGCAACTGGCGAACTTCTCTACGCTGCTGCAATTCAGGACACCACCAACAGCATTGCAGGCTTTATCCTCGCCAGAGATTTAACCGCAGCCGATCTTAACGAACAGGTTGCCAATGATAATGCTCTGGTTCTGGATATCCCAAGAAACGGCGTATTGAATCATCGTGGTCGACCTTACGAAACTGCCGATGAATATCAGGCCATGACCAGCCATTACACCATTAAAACCGCGAACTCTCAATCGGCAAGCACGCTGGCCAACGAAATTCTGGCACGTTTTTCAGGCAAAGCTGTGGGCGATATTTCAGGATTTCCGACAAACCTACTTGCCAGCGATGACGAGTTTGAGGTTGTTTTCGAAACCTTGATTCGACCCGACAGCGTTCTGGTTCTGCTGACAGTTACAACCGATAGCTTGTATAATAATCCAGGCACACCTGAAAGCAGGGTTCGCATGCTTGATATCACTGATGGTACAAGTATTCGAAAAAATCAGAAGGATACCACCAACGGTTGTGATCCTCTCAGAGGAAGCGAACCAAGTGTAGTGGATGTTGTCTGGGTTGTGGACGACTCTGGCTCTATGGATGAAGATCAGGCAGCCGTTGCTGCTGCTGCCGATTCATTTGCCGCAGTCATGACTGGTGCCGGAATCGACTTCAGAGTAGGCGTAACCTCCACCGGCTGCAAGAGCGCCTGCTGGGGTGGAACCTGTACTGATGCAGGTCTTCTCGGAGACCACGGCTTTACCTCAAACATGGATGAATTCAAGCAGGACGTGCAGGATCCTCCCTGCGGAGAGAAAGAATACGGTTTGAACTCGGGAATTTATGCCCTGCAAAGAGCCTTGGATTCCACCCAGAATGAAAACCGTCGTTTCAGACAGGATGCAAGCATTGTAGTGGTTTTCCTCTCCGATGAAGAAGATCAGGAATGCGAAGATGGCAATGCCACTAATGTGCTGAACTCCTATAAACCTTATTATGAAGGCTACGAAGCTACCTGCTTTGCCATTACTGGTGACAACCCCGATGGATGCGGTGCCGCTACTACTTCATCCGGTGAAGGCGCGCACGAAGCAGGCGCATGTTATACGGAAATGGCCTATCATACCGGTGGTTCATTTGGTTCCATCTGCTCGCCGGATCTTACCCCGACCATGCAGGAAATCGTCAGGGCAGCAGCCGGAGCAGCCTCAATCTATGAGCTGGAATACCGACCCATTACGGCCTCGATTCAGGTTATGATTGAAGCAGTGGCAATTCCAAGAAGCGCAGAAAACGGTTTTGAATACGACGCTGTTTCAAACACCGTAGTGTTCTATGGTAGCTTCCGCCCGGAAGATGGCGACGATGTTGTGATAAGTTACAAATACTTCAAGCAGGATTCAAAACCATAAGCTTAACAGCAAATATTTATCTGAAATGGGCGAATTTTTTCGCCCATTTTTTTTATGATTTAATATGGCAATATCAAGAGATTTTACTTTGTCAACAGTCTTAGACGGGCCGTTTGTGGCTCGTCTTTTTTGTGAAAAATTATGTGTTTAAAAACATTGGTAGCTGCAATTCATGCAGGAGTCTGGTATACCATCGCAATCCACATCAAGCAGGGAGGAAAGGATTAGACCATTGTTGTCATAGACCATGCCCATGCAATATGCGTCTGCTATGCCATCACAATTGTGGTCATCTCCGGCTGTTAATTCTTTACCATCCTCGGTGAGGTTTTGAATGTAACATTGATCAGGTGTGCCATCGCAATCCTGATCTTGTTCTGTGGTTCTAACTGTGCCATCCGCATTCATGCTTTCGGTAGAACATCCATTGTCCATGGTTCCATCGCAGTCTAGATCTTCCTTGTGGGAAATCTTGTGTCCCATGTCGTCGTACTCATTAAAGGTGCAGGTTTGATCCGAGCTGCCGTCGCAATTGGAATCATGGCCGGATGCTATTTCGTTGCCTGAATCATCAAAGGTGAAATTATTGCAGAGATTAAAGGAGTCGGTGCAATTGGGGCCGATTTTCATGGATTTTATGTTGTTATTGCTGTCGTATTCCAGCACAACACACCCGTCTATTGTATCATCACAGTCATTGTTTATTTGTTCGATAATCTTGTTTCCATTGCTGTCATATGTGCAGGTGTTACAGTTGTTATCCGCTATTCCATCGCAATTGCCATCACCTTCAATGCTTAATCTGTTGCCATTGGCATCGTAGCTCTGGTATTTGCAGTTGCTTTCTGCTATTCCGTCGCAGTCTTTATCGAGCTTGTAAGTCAGTTCATTGTTGTTTTGGTCATAGGTACGAGAAGCACATTTTCTATCTGGAGTTCCATCGCAGTTTGTGTCTTCAAAATCTGCGAGGCGATTTCCATTATCATCGTAGCTGTATTCTATGCAGAGAATTGCCGGGCCACCACAATAATCTGATGATTTGAAAGTGAGTACGCGGCCGTTTTCATCGTAAGTACGCGATTTGCAGAATTCTGCTTTTCCGTCGCAATCCGAATCCGGTTCAAAAGTCAGTTCGTTG